>Ga0181987_10644_pt1 | contig 28840 bp, 23 predicted proteins | sample TergutCo191P1_FD_120224 | JGI IMG/M metagenome (GOLD analysis project Ga0181987, IMG submission 120224)
GGGGGGGGGGGGGGGGGGGGGGGGGGTAAAATTATGTTTTATACGCATTAAAATATTTCTATGAGCCTCTGGTAGAGGCTCGGAAGCTTGTGCTGCAAGCTCGCCGGTTATATTATTTTGCGCAAATTTTGCCATATAAAGGAGGAATATAGAAAATCAAACGAGCCTCCATGTGAGGCTCCATGCGGGCCTTCTTCAATATGGTTCATCTTCAGCCCCATGTCTTATAATATCCCTGCTGAGCCTAGCCGTTATAACGCTAGATATAGTAGTTTCTATATACACCGTTTTTTGCGGGTTGCATGGCTGTAAATATAGTAATTTTTTCCGTCATCGGCAGTATGTTCCAAAATGGAAATAACTGAATTCTCCTGTAATTCAATCACTGGCGCACCCTAGTTTTGAACGCAACGAATACTATGCAAACTGGATTTATAGTAGGCAAAGTAAGAGAATTCATCGCTGTAGCTGCTAATTGTCCACCAGTAGGTACCTTTGGGATGCTCGGAAGCACTCCACCAAAAGCTACCGTCACCGACAAGGCTGAATTTTCCATCCGAATCGCTATGACCGCCCGGCAGGGCAGAAAAACCAAAAGCATCGCTGCCATTGCCCGATTTTTCTTTGTAATCATTCCAGCCGTTCGTTGCCTTCAATTTCTTGCCTTCGCCAACCGGCGTATATCCACTCGTTATCCTTATAAAAATGTTGACGCTTGCATCACCAACTGCCGCCTTCAGAGTTTCCCACTCCTCATTGCTTGGCAAATGCCAACCACTGGGACAAGCTTTCATAGCAACTTCCCAGTCGTAAAGCCTTCCATATTTCTTGCAATTAGCAGGGGAATCGTCGTAACACTTGCTGCCTTCCGCCTCATAATTCAAATTCTCTGCCAACCAAGTTTGAGAACCTATTTTAATGGCTTTATATTTTTTATCGTCTCTGGAGTCGGTGATAACAAAAGGCTCGTTTTTGGAGCCTGCAAGAGACCCCTTTTGCTGCATACAAGCAACAACGCAAAATAAAGTTAATAATATTATTGCTTTTTTCATCTCTTTTTTCTTAGTTAGAAAATTTTCACAATATATACCCTTTTTTTCAAGGCATCAATTTGGCCTAGTTGAGAGTAGCTGGTGGCTATTAACTTTCCTTGCAAATTATAGACTTCCACTCTTGCGTTTTTGGGAATGTCTTTTAATTGAGCAATGCGAATAACCGTGGTTTCGCCGGATGAACTGCTGCTAGGGGTTAAAGAGCTGCTGCTTGAAGGCGCAGAACTGCTACTAGGAGTTACAGAGCTACTGCTTGGAATCACAGAACTGCTGCTGGGTACTTTGGTTCCGTAGTCAATTGCCATTTGCGGGTAGAGTTCTAAACGGGCGTTTGAATAACGACCGCTATTAGTTCCGCTTTTCCAATCAAAAAGCGGCAAAGAATTATCTCCGTCAAACTCCTGAGGCTCCCACACAAATGTACCGAATCCTTTATTATCAGGCAAAGCAAAGACCATATCGTTTACTTCACGGTGCTTATCCGCATATTCCACAACTGATATCTTGATGTTGTGAGTATTGGCTATGGAGGTTAGAATGGACTGCAATGTATTCAAATCGCCATGCCATTCCGGGTAATATGATAGCCCATACACATCTATTTTGTTTGCGAAATTTGCCTCTACAGCATTTAAATTTGTTTTTAAAGTAGTCAGCCAATTATTGGGGTATCGGTTGCTTTGCGCAATTGAATGCATCATAATTTTGATGTTTGCATCCACATCTTTTACCCCGTTAATGCCGGCATGCACCAATTTGGCAAAATTGGCATTGTTGCCATTGCCATCGGGATGTATCATTCCTCCAACAACTTCATTGCCAACTTGTACCATATCCGGCAACACATCGTTCGCTTTGAATTTTTCAAGGCTTTCCTTTGTGTATGAACGCACTTTTTCAATCACTTGAGCGGAATTCAACCCTCTCCATGACATAGGTTTATACTGCTTGCCCGGATCTGCCCAAGTGTCACTGTAATGGAAATCCAAAAGGAACTTAAAGCCGGCGGCCTTTACCTTTTTTGCGTATTTTATGGTGGAATCCAAGCCGCAATACCCCCTTGAGGAATATGGAGATGCATACCAAGTGGAATTCTCAGCTTTTGCCCTAGCAGTATCTTCCGGAACCCCAGCCGTTGGGTCAACAAAAAGCCTCAAACGTATGTAGTTAAAACCATGCTCTTTCAGTATCGCAAGCATATCTTGCGCCTGCCCATCGTGGTAATATTTCACATTGCCGCCACCAGCCGCCGCAGGGTTCTCCCTTTGCTGTATCCAGGAAATGTCCGCACCCAGCGCAAACGGCTCATTTTGCGCAAAAGCGCACGCTGCAAAACCAAGCAAAACAGACAGAACTATTCTGTTCATAACAACCCCCGTGTTATATATAATATAGCAATCGCAGATTTGCTATATTCAAGATTTTCTCAGCGCTGTGCTTACAATCATGTTAATCTTTTAATCTGTAAATTTCTAAATTTCCCTTTAAATGAAATTGCCCCTCCTTACCCTCCTGATTTTCTCCCTTGCCGTTGCCCAAGACGATAGCGAGCTTGAATTGCTGCCCCCGGATGCTTTTAAAAACGAAGTCTTGCGCAGAGAGCTTGCCTTGCAAGGAATTGAAACTGCCAAAGATTCTGTTTCCAGAACGCTTTTGCAAGCCTCCGTGTTCTATTACGACAAAAAATGGGACAGTGCTTATTTTGCCTATATGCCGGTGCTGGACAAGGTTTCGGATTTGCTGTACGGCCCGCTTGTTATTAGAATCGCAAGATGCCAGTTGGAAAGAGGCTATCCCCAAGAGAGCAAAAAACTTTTGTTGAGCGTAAAAAGCATAAAAAACAACAAAAGCTCGTGGGAAGAGGCAGATCAAATTCTGCTGGAAGGAGTTTTGCGCGACTCCACTACGACGCAAAAAGCTAAAAAAGACTCGATAGAGAAACGGCTCAAATTAAAGCCAAGCACGAACTATGGGCAAATTCTGAAATTGGAACTCGCAACGCTCAAAGAAAACGAAAACGACGCAAAAGGCGCAATAGATTCCTATTTCTCCGTTCTTAGAGGCGGCGGCCAATACGCAGATTTGGCATTCAAGGCTCTGCAAAGACTAACTCCAAATTCCACAGACTATGACTTTGTTAGATATATATGCAGAAAAGGATCCACAGAAAAATGCGTGGAAAAAATAAGCATTGTTCTCAAAGATTCAAAACTGGATTCCACAAGAAAAGTCAACTTTATGGTGCAGCAGGCAGAAGCTTGGAAGCGGCTATCAAAAAACGACTCTGCTATTTGGATGTATAAAAAGCTTTTAGACAGCGTGGATTACAATACCTCGTGGTTGCAGAGCTTGATTAGAATGGTGAGAAGCGCAGGCAACAGGGCCGAAGCGAAAAAGCTTGATTCAATTTTCCAGAAAAAATTTCCATTCAGCTCCGAAAACGCAAACAATCTGTGGGTAAGAGGCTTGGAGCACGAACAGGCAAATGAATATAAAAAAGCTATTGAAACTTACAAACAACTCTACGATTCCAAATTCGGAAAACACCAGCGCAGGCAATGGGCAAAGTTCAGAGTTGGATTTATAAATTTTAAAGAAAAAAAGTATGCGGAGGCGGCAAATATATTCGCAGAAGCCGCAAGCGAAAGGCAAGGGCTTATGCCCAGAAGCGCAGCTCTTTATTTTTACGCAGAATGCCAAAGGCTGCTGGAACAAAAAGACAAGGCCGCGAAAGCATATTTTGATGTTATAGCGGATTTTCCGCTGGGATATTATTCTTGGCGCGCAAAGCAGAATTTGACGAAATTCGAACTTGCCGAAAACATCCCGGAAATCGGAGCAGAAATGCAAGAAGATGCCGCCATAGCATGGTTAAAAGCCTTGCAAAAAAAAGAAGCTAACGAAAAAGATTCGCTTGTCAGCGTTGAGCGCTTGGAACAGATTTCGGTTTTGCTCCGCAGCGGTTTTGAAAAGGAGGCTTTTGCTCTTTACGAAAACGCCCTCAAATTCCATAAAAACCGCCCTGAATTTTATTACAGATACGGCATGATGTTTATGCAAAACGGCGAGCACGCCTTGGCGCACAAACTGGCTCGCAATCTTTTGGATATTGTTCCCAGGGAAAAAATATCCGGTGCGCCAAAGCAGGTGCTGAGATTTCTTTTCCCAATGCCTCACGAGGCAAAAGTAAAAAACCACGCTAAAATAGACCCGCTTTTAGTGTATTCCGTTATGCGGCAAGAGAGCATATTCGATGCAAAGATACAATCCCCCGCAGGGGCCAGAGGGCTTATGCAGATTATGCCTGCGACCGGAGAATTCTTGGCAAAAAGCGAGGGCGTAGAAGGCTACGACAAGGACTTGCTTTACAATGCGTATTTGAATATACGTTTGGGTGTCAGGTATTTAAACGATTTGTCCGCAGAGTACAACAACGATTATATAGGCATTTTGGGCAACTACAACGCAGGCCCTGCCGCTGCCAAGCGCTGGCTTGCGAGCTATGGTTCCCTGCCTTGGGACATAAGAGTTGAAGATGTGAGTTACTGGGAAACAAGAGATTATGTAAAGCGTGTTATGGGCAATTACTGGACTTATAAAGAAATTTACGGGAGTGACTAGTGTTTTTTCTTTTAACACTAAGCTCGGCGCTTGGGCTTGCTTTTGGAAATATTTTGGAAAGCATTGGCCTTAGAGCCGCGAAATCCATCGGTTCTTTGGCGAAGAATAAATTTTGGCTTGGCGGTTTGCTGCTCAGCGTGATAGCTACTTTGCTTTATTACGCTGCAATGGCAAAATACAATATTAGCCTTGTTCAGCCTTTTATGGCTTTGAACCCTGCGTTGACTGCTATTTTGGGCTGGAAGATTTTGGGCGAAAAAATGAGCCGCAAAATCGCTTTTGGCATAGCTTTGATTTTTTGCGGAATTTTGATTGACGGCACATTAGCTGGGGAAGCTGCCGGGAGTGCTGTGGCTGGCGCATCGCTGTTGTGGGCTTATGCCGGTTCTGCGCTTGCTTTGCTCGCTGTGGCTTGCCTTATTTTTCGCAAAGCGGAGATAACGGACTCTCTTTGCGCAGGCGTGGGGTTTGGGCTTTCCGCAGTTTTTTACAAGAGCATTTGCCTAGACGGTTTAACGCCGCTTCCAATTGATTTGCGCATTTTCATTTTCGGCGTGCTTTATATAGCGGCGTTTGTTTGTTCGCAAATCGGGCTTCGCAGAGGCAGGGCCTTGTTTGTGATTCCGCTTTCCGCAGCCATAGGCTTGATAGTGCCAGCCATCAGCGGACTGGTAGTTTTTGGCGAGCCGTTTCCTCCGCAAAAGATAATTGTGATAGTCTTGGTTTTCGCAGGCTCTATTTTGTTTGTGAGGGAGTAGATGAATTTCAGCCTAACGGCTAAATTCGCATTTTCTATATTCCTTTCATGCCAAAGAATCGCAAGCGAATCCAGGTACAAATATATTCAAAAGGCACGGGTAAGCCAAAATCTTATAGTATTCCGCTTAGGATTATAGGGTGGTGGATATTCGGGCTTGTTATAATAGTGCTGGGGTTCATGTTTTGGCTGCCGGATAATATGATTAATCTTAAAAATTTCCGCATTTTTGAAATATCAAAAGAACAACGGGCAATGCAACTGACTGCAAACAAACTGGAAAAACAAATTTCGGAAGCGAATTCGCAGATAGAGGGCGGCCGCAATCTGAGGAATAAAATAGACAAACTGGCTGGCATTTCACATAAATTGAAAAATGAAGAAAGCGAGTTGTCTAAAGACTTCACCGACTCCGAGCACATAAAAAAAACGCTGGAAACATTGAGAAAAATGCGTACCGCTCTTATGGAAGACGAGCAATATGCGAAAAGCCTGCCCCTGCTGCATCCGGTAAGGGAACATAAAAACATAACCAACGGCTTCGGAATGATTCATGATCCGCTGACCAACAGGCAATTGCTGCACAGAGGGGTGGACTTTGCCATTAAGGAAGGCGATACCGTAATAGCCACAGGCGATGGCATTATCGATGCTATTATAAATCATAAATATGGCTTTGGGACTTCATTGGAAATTCAGCATTCGCCTCGCATAAAAACCATATATTCGCATTTGCAAAATGTTTTGGTTCAAGCCGGCAAGCCCGTGAAAAAAGGGCAAGCAGTGGCGGTGGCCGGCAAAAGCGGCAGTGTTCTGTGGCCAGTTTTGCATTATGAAGTCCACTTTGACAATCAACCGATAAATCCGGAAGATTATTTTATAACGCCGTAGCATTATGAATAACATGTCCTTGATAAAGAGCAAAGATACTTCCATAGAAGTTGCTTTTCGCAAGGCTCTTTGGAAGGCAGGGTTTCGTTACAGAAAAAATTACAAGAAATTGCCGGGCAAGCCGGATATAGCTTTGACAAAGCATAAAATCGCTATTTTTTGCGATGGAGATTTTTGGCATGGAAAGAATTGGGACGAGGACAAGAAGAGGATAAAAAGCAATTGTTCTTATTGGCATTCCAAGATAGACAAGAACATAAAGCGGGATTTTGAGACGGACAGAAGTTTGAAGCTTATGGGTTGGGAAGTGTTGCGTTTTTGGGAAACGGACATTGAGAAAAATGCGCAAAGTTGCGTTGACCAGGTTAAAGAAGCGATTTTTTACAGAGAAATAGGAGTGGAGCCGTGAATCTTATACGGAAAAATCCATATAATAATTTTCATCATCAATTTTATAAAATACCACGTCAGTTCTGCCATAATGTTCCAGATCTTGCCTTGTTATGAAAGCTCCATTTGCTAAACCTAACCTACCCCTGAAATATTCACCTAAATAACTGTTATTTTGAGGTGTATGTATAGTTTGCCCTTGCACATCTTTTTCTGCTCTTCGGCAAAAAAAAGATTTATCATCATCAGTTACAATTGTAAACCATTGTGGAGCTTTCGGGAAAAAATCACTATTATATACATCTGGTGGCAATTGAATATATGCTTGATTTTGCTCACGACCTGGACGTTGCCCCCAATTAAGCCCTCCTCGATTTGGAATTTCGCCAGTTTTGCTACTCAATAGCGAAACCTTAATATGTTTAATATTAGAATTTTTCATAGCAATATCAGATTTTTCATTTTCATAAATTTGTCTACGATAGTAATTTCTGTCATTATGAATTCGTATTAAATTCTCGACTTCTGGTAGCTCACAAAAAATGGAGTCCGCTTCAAGTGCTTGATAATATTCAAGAATATGATCATCTTTTATTTCGGCTAATAATTCTCGTTGATATCGAAAGGCATTTTGTGTATAATTCGCAGAGCCAATAAATGCTTTGTATAATTCTTTATCTTTATACCAGACATATAATTTACTGTGTACAGAAGGCGTTTTGTAAATATAACTACAGGAAAATCTATTTTTAAAACTAGCTACATCTGAAGTAACAATACTCTTGAAACCAATGTGATCGCTTGAAGATAAGCCATTAGAAGAACACATACCAACAAAAAGCGAAATATGCGCATCTAAATGTTTTTCTGATAAATCATCTAAATGGCATAAAGCCATTGTTGGGCTAGCATACCCAGAAATAATTTTAAGCGTATCCGCTCCTTCTTGGCAAGGTTTTATTAAAACATCTTCATATAAATTTGTGTATATCATGCTATTTTATACTCCGGTGCTTTCTCTAAAAGCAACATTTGTTCTGGATGTTTTATATTATAAAGATTTATTTGTTCTTCGCATATTCTTGATCCCATATTGCATTCTTCATAATCATAATTAATGTTTGCAAATGTTTTGAGAATAGCTTCAAATATAATTTTAACGCCCTCAACAGGAACAGCCATCCCTATTTGTTTGCGAACGCTTTCTTTAGAGCCTTCGAAAATAAAATCATCCGGAAAAGTTTGTAATCTTGCTCTTTCCCTGTTGGTTAAAGCTCTATTCTCTTTCCAATGGTATACATGTGTTCCTCCGCCACCAGAACCCGTAATTGTATATGCAGGTTTATTTGGATCAAGCCTGCGATATATTTGACTAATTTTAGCGCCAGCTACGTTTAACTGATATTTCTCAGGAATATCAGCCGTAAAAGCATTTTCACCAGGTTTAATAAATTTTAATCTTTTTACAACATCTTCTGACTGCCTAGTTAGTTCATTATTCATAGCATCAATCGGAATAGGGGGAATTTCAATCGCGTCTTTGCTAGTTCTAATTTTAAAATTCTTTACAGAAGGCACTTTATAAACAACATTTTGATCTTTGCGAATGCCTACAATAATGATTCTGTGCCGTGCTTGCGGAATGCCATATTTTTCAAACTTATAAAGATGTGGATATATTGAATAGCCAGCAGAATGCATGTCATTAAGTATCGCTGAAAAAGCTTTCCCGTCATTGGAATTGCGCAGACCACCTACATTTTCTGCCAAAAACCATTTTGGTTTAAACTTTTTCATAGCTTTTATGCCGTATGAATACAACGGACCATAAACTCCATCCATTCCTTTCTGTTCTCCAACTACGCTGAAATCATTGCATGGAAAACCGAATGCTAAGGCATCTATATCAGATATTTTTTCTAATTCCTTAAAGTCTAACTTTCTAATATCACGGCACAAAACCGTTTTCTTTTTCTCGGCTACATTTTTTTCATAAGTAGCACAAGTATCTTTGTCGTAATCGTTTGCCCAAGCATGAGTTATTTTAAAATTTGGGTCTTTGATGCAAGCTGTTTTAGCTGCATAGCCTATACCGCCGGGTCCACAAAAAAGTTCACCAAGTCTAAATTTCATAAGGTAAATATAGAAAATTTCTAAATTTTCCCCACACCATGCGAATCTTATTCCTCCTCCCAGCTATCGCCTTTGCCGCGTTTTACGGCAATCAGAGCGGCGTGAATTGGAAAAGCGCAGAAACTGAGCATTTTTTGGCGCATTACCCCGCAGAATATAGAGAGCAAGCGGAAAAAGCTACCGAGATTGCGGAAAGCGTTTATGACGCAATAACCAGCCGCTATAAAATAAAACTGCCGAGCAAGGTTAATTTGGTGCTTGAAAACATACTCTACAGCCAAGGCGAAGCTAACCCCGTTTACAACATGATGCGCATTGGACTTACAAGCTGGGATTTCAAAGTGCGCGGCACACATTCCTGGATTAGGGATGTGAGCACACATGAGTTCAGCCATTTGGCGAGCATGCAAAACAGCAGCAAAACGCCTTATCCCTGGATTCAAGGCTTGCAAATTTCCAAAATAGATTTTTACAATGAACGGCAACAGATTAATCTTGTAACGCACATACCTTTCATGATTCAGCCTTACTGGTTTGCGGAGGGCACAGCGCAATTTGAAAGTTATAGAATGGGATTTGATTATTGGGATACCCACAGAGACATGCTGCTAAGAACAGCGTTTTTGGAAAACAAGGTTTTGCCTTTGGAATTTATGGAAGACTTCAGCGAGCATGCATTGGAAGCGGAGCTTGGCCCATACACACAGGGTTTTGATTTGGTTCGCTACATTGCAGAGATTTACGGCGAAGATGCAATTCCACAGTTGTGGAAGGATATGGGAAAAATATCGAATTTAACTTTAAGCGGCGCGCTGAGCGACAGGTTTAAAATTACAGAAAAAGAGTTATATAAAAACTGGAGGGAAAACAGAAAAGCGCATTACGAAAAAATTCGCAGCTCGCTTGGAAAAATTGTTGCAGGAGAAAAAATAACAAAAGACGCTTTTTACCACGAATTTCTCTCCATTGCAAACGGCAAGCTTTACGGTCTCTCAAACTTTGGCGGAGATTTTTTTGACGGAGGCGTTTTTGAATTAAAGGATTCAACGCCTGAACCTTTCAAAAAATTCAAATTGAAAAAGCCGTATCTTTCGCAGGGGATGACTACAAATGGATTGATTTTGGCTTATGTAACATACCAAAACAGAGACAAAAAAGGCAGGCCGTATTTTGACATTGCCATAGCAGACACGCTTGGCAAAAATCGCATAATTACAAAATTTGCGGACGCGGTTTATCCTGATATTTCACCGGACGGCAAGCAGGTGGTTTTCGCAAGGCGAGAGTCAAACGGAACAAGATTTTATTTATCCGTGGTTGATATTGACGCAACGGCAGAGACAGGGCATGCCCTGTCTCAACGGGATATCGTAACCCCAACCGGCAACGAATTCAACATATACAATCCAAAATTTTCCCCGGACGGCAAACAAATAGCCTACAGTTATTTTGACGGCACAAAACGAAAAGTAAAAATAGTTGATGGCGCAGAATTCGCAGGTCGCGACCCGAACTGGTCTGCTGACGGCAAAGCGATTTATTTTTCAAACGATGAAACAGGAATATTCAACATATACAAAATGGATTTGCAAACAAATAAAATAGAACGCATAACAAATGTCCTGGGCGGCGCATTCGCGCCTGTGGCAGATTCAACCGGATTATATTACATAGGATACGACAGGGACGGATTTTCCATATATAAAGTGGAGAGTGGAGAGTGGAGAGTGGAGAGTGAACAAATAACTCTCAACTCTCAACTCTCAACTCTCAACTCTTCCGAAATCTCCTTCGCCAACGCCCAGCGCAATTACATCCCAATTCCCCGAATGCCTATTCTTGTTCCCATATTCGCCTTTGATGACCGGTCTGCGGATTTTGGCGCAGTCAACGTAGGAGAGGTAGTTCCCAAAATAGGAATTGCGTTTGGCCTCAGCGACCCGCTTGACAAGAATTTTTTTCAAATAGCTGCTTTGCAGGAAATAGGAAGGTTTGGCGAAGACAGCCAAAGCGATTTGTTCGCAAGCTTGGAGAACCGCAGCTTTCCGATTAACCTTAACATTGCTTTTATGCGAACCAACACCACGTCAAAAGACACCGTGCGCTACGAAGACCCTCGCAGCTATGACGATTCGCTTGCCATAAGCGAATATGCTGCTGAACTTTACAGCACGGCGTTTTCTGCGTCTTATTCAATTTTTAAAAAGGGAGATTCTCTCTCGGCATTCGCCTCTTATGACTGGCAAGCCTTTAATCTTTACCAAGACGGCTTTGCATGGGATTATCACAAAAGATGGCAGTTAGGCTTGATTGCAGGCTTCACAAAGCAAGATTCTCTGTTCTCATTGCAAGGTCTTTATTCTTTTTCCAATTCGGATTTGTTCAGACCGGGAACTTTCGCGGAGAGTTTTACCATCAGCGATGCCGGCGTGGTTAGCCCTGTTTACAGAAATTTCAATTTGCACGAATGGGCTTTTGCCGCGAATATTTCGTTTTGGGATATTTCGCTTTCGCTTTTTGGCGGCGGCATTTTAAAATGGAGCAGTTCGGATTCGGACACTTTGGATAATTTTTATCTGCATCCTCTTGTTATAGAAGGTTATCCGATTTTAAGAAACAGCGAGAGTTATTTTATGCAGGGAACCGGAACAATTTTAGCAGATGCTCGTTATAAATATTTCATTTACAAGGATTTCAGAAGAAGGTTTTGGCTTTTCACAACAAAGAACTTTTATTTCTCGCCTTTTGCGCAAATGGGCAGCGCATGGGAAAATCATCCGTTGCCGGAGCTTAAGCATAGGGAAAACTGGCTGCGGAGTTTTGGCATAGAATGGAGCTTGGAAAACCGCATATTTTATTCCGTACCGTTTAATCTTCGCTTTGGTGTAGCAAGAGGGCTGGATGCGCCAAAGGATACGAGGATTAAAGTTTGGATTGGGGCGATTTAAATTTACTATATTACACCCACCGTAGGAGCCTTTTTATGCTTTTTGAATATGAAAAAAAACTAAAACCCGGCAAAGTCTTGCCCTTTCTGCTAATTTTGGTTCAAGCGGCTTTTGCTCAAATGGATTTGAACGAACCTTCCATGCAAAGCTTGATGTCGGGATATTCGCAAAAAGGAGCGCAGCCTTCGATGAGCGAAATGTATTACATTCAGCAGAAAATTGAACAGGAAAGAATGAGCGGCAGAAACACGCACATTTTAAAAAAAGATTCATCCAATTTGTTTTTAGGAGTGGATTCGGCTCTGGGAAAACCTGTCTCTTCCAAAGATACCATTTCTTATGTCATGATAATAGATACAATAGACGTAGATAGCCTCCAATTTTACAACGATATTGAAGAGGTTAGAAAATTAACCTCGGACGGAAAAAAAAGGATTGTACTTCGCAAAAAAAGAGTGCCGAAAAAGATGGAAGAATTGCGACGCTATGAATCGGATTTTTTTAAAAACGCGAATCCATCCGTATTTTCAGGCACAACTTCCGGCGTTAGCGGCGATTATCCCCTAAAAGCCGGCGACGAGCTTGTGCTTACCATTTATGGCGCAGTTGAAAAGGAGGCTAGGCTTAGAATAAACAATCAGGGAAAAGTAAATGTTGAATCGGTTGGCCTGGTTTCGCTAAATGGCGCAACGCTTGCGACAGCAGAGGGGATTTTAAAGACAAAACTCTCCAAAGTTTATAGCGGAATAAGCAAAGGGCAAACATTCGTGAATTTGAGAGTGGAAACATTAAGCCCGGTGAAAGCATTTCTTTTGGGAGAAGTTGAAATGCCCGGCGCATACTTGTTCCACGGGAACGCAACGGTTTTTCAGGCTCTGTACATGGCAGGAGGGCCAAACAAGGAAGGTTCTGTGCGCTATGTTCAAGTCACGCGCCAAGACAGCTCTTTCAATATTGATTTATACGATTATTTGATGCACGGAAAAAATGCAAGCGGCTCAACTCTGCTTGACGGTGACATAGTGTTTTTGCCAAGGGCTAAAATTCTGGCAGAAGCAGACGGAGCGGTTGGCAGGCCGGCTATTTATGAACTGAAAGAAGGCGAGGGCGTCGCAGAGCTTATCTCTTTTGCCGGCGGCATAAATCCGGATGCCGCGGAACAAAGCATGGTGTTAAAGAGAATTTACCCAAATGGCAGAAAAGACTACGAAACAATTTTAAAACCGGGCGATTACATAAGTGGCAAAGAAACTCTGCTTTTAAAAAACGGCGACGCTTTGATGGTTTTCAAATCTGCAGAAGAAACCATGTTGAATGCGACTATTTTAGGCGCAATAAAATACCCCGGCACTTATCAGTTAAAAGACAATATGAAAGTTACGGAGCTGGTTGATATTTCCGGCGGCCTGCTTGAAGCCGGATATTCTGGAAGAGTGCACATACTAAGAATTATGCCAAAAGGCGGTTATCAGTTGTTTTCTCAAAATTTATATGATAAAAATGCCATTATTCTTGAACCGAGAGACACGCTTGTTGTGTACAGTTTAAAAAATATGTTCAGGCCGGATTCCGTAAGCATTGGCGGCGCAGTCTTAAAACCGGGATATTACCAGTATTACGAAGGAATGGACGCGAAAGACTTGATTCTTTTGGCAGGAGGTTATTTGGCACAGAGCGAAAAAAGCAACCTTTCCATAGGTCGCTTGGATAAAGAGAGCCGCAAAGTAGTTAAAAAAAACACACATACTGTTCCAGAAAATTATGACAATAACAGTGATCCTAAAATAAAATTAAAGCCTTGGGACCATGTTGAAATTCCATATAATTCAAATTTTTACAGGCCTGAACTTGTTGTTTTATCCGGAGCATTCAAAAATCCAGGTGTTTATACCCTCAACAAACCGGAAGAAACTTTGGAAAGCCTAATCAACAGAGCTGGCGGGTTTACCAGCGAGGCTTATGTGGAAGGAACTAAATTTTTCAGAAGAGCCATGCTTGCATACGATTCGTTAAAATTAGATACAACTTTGGGTCTTATAGGTGTTGACATTTCCAAATCCATGAAGAAAGACAGTCGCAATAATATTGGTCTTATGGATGGCGATAGCATTCATGTTCCGCCCAAATCCATATCTGTGAAAGTTAGCGGAGAAGTGGGAATGGCTACAAATGTGCTTTGGAAAAAAGGCGAAAAAGCAAAATGGTACATAAACCAAGCCGGTGGATTCAGGCTATCTGGCGATGAAGACAGAGTTATGATAAAATACGCAGACGGTTCTGTTTCCCTGGCTTCCAAAGCAGACAGAGATCCGGACCCGGGTTCTGAAATTTTTGTGCCTTTTAAAAAACCACCTGAAGAAGTTCAGTGGACACAAGTTGTAAGTGCTTTTGGGACTGTAGCTGTTGGACTGGGTTCATTAGCCGTTTTTTTAGCGCTTTTCTTTAAGTAAAACTATGAATAACAAATCCTTTATTAATTTTGCAATTGTCACTGTGATATTCGCAGTGTCTGTTTTGGCTTTGTTTCCAACCCAAGACATTGCGCATAAATCCGACCTGCCTATAGTCGGGCAGCTCAGCCCTCACTCCATTATTGCGCAAATATCATTTGAAGTTCCTAAAAACCCGCAGGAACTGGAAGAAGAAATGAAGAAAGCAAAAGAAAAAGTTCATCCTGTGTTTCAATACAATGAAGATATAACCAAAAAACTTTCCGAAAACTTTGAACTGCTTATGTCGCAAATTGAAACTTATAAAACCTTGCAAAAAGAGGTATTGGACACAACCGAATCAGACCAAAAGAAAATAAAAGCGGCAAGCGATTTAAGAAAATCTCTTGACTATAAAATATCCTCTACCGCGCTTAATTCTTTGCTTAAAAATGAAACGGCAAGAGACACGCTAAGGAGTATTTTTAATTCAATGCTTTCGCATGGCGTTTCAAATACTCTGATAGCCGAGCATAACAGAGATATTGCAGAATTTAAGGATTTTTACCAAACAGATGTTGTCAATTATATCTTGTATTCGAGGGGCGGAGTGAGGCTCATTAAAAACAACAAAGACACTCTTGTGGAAAGTTCTTCAATACGTCCAAAAGAACTGCTTATAACAGATGCAATAGACAAGCATAAAAGCAGCTACGAAATATATAGCGCATACAATGAAATCTTATATCTGTTTGTGTCTCCGAATATTTTGTATCTGGTTACGGAAACCGAAAATCAAAAAACAAAAGCTGCGTCTCATGTAAATACTGCGAAAGATAAAATTTACCGCGGTACGGAAATAATATCGCAAGGCACAAGGGTTACAAAAGAAACTTTGGAAAAACTGGAAGCTATGCAATCCGCTCTTCAAAAAGAGCAATCAAAATTTTTATATACGGCCTCTTACGGGCAATACATATTGCTTTTCATGCTTATTGTAACGCTTTGTTTTTATATGTGGAAATTTCGCCCGAACAATAATGTTCGCGTTTCGCAAATGTGGGCTGTTGCCATAATAGCAATCGCGCAAATGGTTTTATTCCGTTTTGTGCACGACTTCTGTTTAACATTTATTCATAACGAATATTTAAATACCGCTTGGGGTTATCCTTTTGCGTTTGCCCCGGTTTTGGCGGCGGTTCTCTTCTCATTTAGAACATCAATTGCCCTTACTGTTTGGAGTTCTGTGCTTTTTGGCATTTTTGCCGGCTACGATTTATCCTTTTGCATAGCCTCTTTTTTGGTTTCATTTGCCATGAGCTTTATTGTGTATCGCATAAGATACAGGGTTAGGTTTATACAGGCGTTGTGCGTTGGACTGTGCATATTTGTTATTTTGCTCGCCGGCATATTGCTTCTGAGAAACAATATGTCTTGGACTACTTATTGGCAAAACATATTGCTGGGAACGGCTAATTTGCTTTTGTGCATAACATTCATATCCGTGTTTTGCAATGTTTTTGAAAGAATTTTTCAAATAACAACAAATTTGAGACTGGCAGAGCTTTCGGATTTCAATCATCCATTGCTCAGGCATTTGTCTGAATATGCGCCTGGCAGTTTTCACCACAGCATTCAGGTTGGAAATTTGGGCGAGATAGCAGGCGAGCGCATTGGCGCAAATACTCTTTTAATCAGAGTAATGGCTCTTTACCATGACATAGGCAAAATCATGCGCCCGGAATATTTTACGGAAAATCAAAGATTTGATTTTAATCCTCATGATAATGTTTCGCCTTACGATTCGATAAAAATTTTAAGATCGCACATAGAAAAAGGGATTGAGTTTGCCGAGGAATACAATTTACCAGATCCGGTTACTGCAGGCATAAGGGAGCATCACGGCACCGGCGTGGCTTATTTCTTTTACAACAAGGCAAAGGAAATGTATCCAGACAAAAATGTGAAATTCGCTGATTTCTGTTATGTTGGGGATATACCTCAGAGCAAGGAAACTGCCGTTCTGATGCTTGCGGATTCCATAGAAGCCATCAGCCGTTCAATGCAAAATCCAACTCCTGAGCAGCTTTTGGACGCTATTCAAAAAATAATAGAAGACAGAATGTTTGACGGCCAGTTAAACGATTCCGGTCTTACAATCCACGATTTGAAGGAGCTGGGTATTGGATTTTTGCAATGCTTGGAAGGCAGCACGCATTCAAGAGTTCAGTATCCTAGCAATGTATTCCAAAGGAGACGTAGTGAACTTCTCCGATAAATACCAGGATGTTATAAAAGAAGCCAGAAGCCTTGTTCAGCCTGCGCTGGACCTCTCGGCTAAGATGATGCGGGAAGTCGCTGAAAATTCTCCGTCTGGGCTTAGAGAACGCATTACGCAAACCGTGGAAAGGCCAGGCAAAAGACTGCGCTCCATGCTGCTATTTCTCTTGGCAAAAAGCAATGGCGAAACAGAAGATTTAACACGAATGGCAAGGGCTGCGTCCAGCGTTGAAATGCTGCATCTGGCAAGCCTTGTGCACGACGACGTTATAGACAGAAGCGAGTTTCGCAGAGGGCAAAGCTCCATGCATTCGGCTTTTGGGAATAAAATAGCGGTTTTGGCAGGCGACTACATGCTTGCCCAATCGCTCATTTTTGTTCTTGAAGAAGAAGACCGCCGCATTCCGAAAAATCTGGCAAACGCCGCAAGTTCGCTTGTGGCCGGCGAAATTCTTGAAATTGACCACGCAGGGAACACAAATATTTCTTTTGAAGAATATATACAGGTAATAGAAGGCAAAACCGCTTCTTTGCTTGTATCTTGCGCAAAATGCGGAGCCATTTTAGCCGGCTATTCCCCGGAAATAGTTGAAGATTGCGGAAGGCTTGGCTTGCATTTTGGCATAGCTTTCCAGATAATAGATGATATTCTTGATTACGGCGTTGGAGCAGAAAGCTTGGGAAAGAAGAATTTCGAGGATTTGCAAAACGGCTTGATAACATTGCCTATGCTTCTTTATTTCCAGAAGAATTCAAAAGAGGAAATGGAGAATTTTATAAAAAATGCTTATGAGCCAAGCACGGCGAATTTAATAGTTGAAAAGCTGGAAATGGCAAATTGCTTTGAAGACGCAAAAAACATAGCGTATTCCCATTTGCAAAAAGCCACGGAAGTTTTGGAAAAATTGCCATCAAATCACATCAATACATTGCTCAAAGACTTTTTTGAAGCAATGACAGAAAGGAGGAACTGAAGTGAAGCATCTCTTAAAATTCGGCATAGCACTTGCATTTTTGCTTGCCGGCTGCTCAGACGGAACAGGAGACGAACCCAATCAATTTGACGGAGAAACTATTGTTTGCTTCGGAAATAGCTTAACAGAGGGCTATGGAGGAAACGGCAAGTCATATCCGTATTATCTAGCTCAAAAAATTAACGCTGAGGTTGTAAATTTGGGTGTGACAGGGATTACGGCGGAAGAAGCTGTTGTGGAAGTTAAAAAGCACAGGGTAGATTTTGAATCTGCGACGATTATAATCATTGAACTGGGCGCAAATGATTTGATTGACAGGGTATTCGGGGATATTGACTCTAACTTTGTTGAGGAGGTAGTTGAAAAAAGCTTTGAAGATATTTTGGATTACATAAAAAGCCTGAATACAAATCCGAAGATCTATCTGGCAAAGTTTTACAACGATGAGGTTGCAAAGAGCTTGTTTTCCTTGCTTAAACTTATGGGCTATGGATTTGTCCACGACGAATACGAAAAGATGTTCGACCGTTTGAAAAAGAAATACGGAGTTGCTATTATTGAGGATATTTGGGCCGGAATTTGGGGAAAGTACAATTTAATGTATGATGAAGATGAAAATGGAAGACTTGACATGGAAGACATTCATCCCAATGCGGACGGGTATAAAATAATGGCGGATAATTATCTCAAAGCATTGAGAAAATGATTGAATTTCCGCATAGATTTTACAACGATGATGAATTCCCGTTTTTATGGCATTATATGCCTGTGCGGGATGGACAGCCGCAATTCGTATTGGAAATAGGCTCGGGCAAAGGCGCGTTTTTAATTCAATATGCGCAAAAGTTTCCGCAAAATTTTATTCTTGGCGCAGAATGGGATTTATGCTGCGCACGTTCCACAGTGAAAAAACTGCAAAAACTGGGCCTTAAAAATGCATCCGTGATGCGCGGCGACTTATTCTATTTTCTAAGAGATTTAATCCCAAGCAATATAATAGACGAAGTTCATATGTACTTTCCAGACCCCTGGCCCAAACGCCGCCATCAAAAGAACCGCCTGATTTTGCGGGAAGGTTTTTTGGAGCAAATTCGCAGAGTTCTGAAACCGGGCCAAAGAAATTTTTATTGGGCAACCGACCACGAAGAGTACAATTCCTTGGCTTTGGAAGCTTTTCGCAATTTTCCCCAAGCAAAGATTCTGGAAGAAAACACTGCGCCTCCAACCTACGGCATAGAAACCGGTTTTGAAAAGAAATACAAAAAAGAAGGAAGAAAGATTTACAGGAGCGTTATTGAGTTGAGAGTGGAGAGTTGAGAATTGAGAGTTTTTATGTCCGAATTTTTATACAAAAATCGAGGGATAATTACTGCTTTTTTGGGTGTTTTGTTGCTGGTTTTTCCGCCAAGTCCATTTGAGTGCATTGGAATTCCATTTTTGATAGCGGCGGTTTTTCTTAGAATATGGGCAAGGATGCATATTGGCGAGCATTCAAGAGGCAGCGAACTGGCCTGTCCCGAAATTGTGAAAACCGGTCCTTATAAATACATCAATCATCCGCTATACCTCTCAAACTTTATGGCAGGAGGAGCACTGGCTCTTTTCCACACAGGATTTTCCAAAGAAACGCTAGCCTTTTGCGCAATTTACGCCATTTTCCTGACCTACTTGGCAAAAAAAGAAAACACCTTTTTAAAATCATGTCCCATGTCCCATGTCCCGTGTCCCAAGCCATCATTTATAAAAGACTACCCAACATGGCTCTGGCAAATAGCAATGCTAATCCTAATCGTTTTGCGAAAACACCACGGTTAATCCGCAAACATCGTTTTCTTTCTCAAAAAGGGTCCAAAAATCCGGTTGCCAGCCGTAAACATCCTGCGTCAAGGCTTCGCCGAAAATTATTTCCGCGTTTTCGCATTCCTTCCAGTCAAAATTTTTCGGAGCCTCGTAGTAACGAAGCATGCCCTTCGCTGCCGTCAATTCAGGAAATTCATCCAATAAATTATACACACATTCCTTAAATGTACCTGCGCTCGTTTTGAGTACTTCAATTTTTTTGCTTTTCAAAAGCTGCGCCAAATCATAAATTCCCGTTTCTATTAATGCGCCGTCGGAGTAAAATTGCAGGATGGCCTCGTAAACAGGGCGGTTTTCCGCAAGCTCCGGGCGAGTTTTCGCAAGCAAGTCCTGCGCTTGCGAAATTTTGTCAGAATACAAACATCCCCCGTATTCCAAATTCCCCCATGCCTTGCCAAACAGCGTCGCTCAATTTAGACACATCGTTCAAATCCGTTGCCACCCGATTGAAATGAAGCAAACGATAGCGAATTGCGCCTTCTATCGCAATATTTTCCGTGAAAAAATACTCTGCGGAAACCACTGCGTGGGGGCCATTGCCGGTGAAATTGGCATAATTCCATTTTTCCTCTTCGCTAACCGAAGCTTTTGGAAAGCGCATCGAAGAAAATTCATAGCCTATCCCCGTGCCTATCCTGAAAGGCTCCGGCCAGAAAAAATGATATTGATATTCAAGACCCAGCCGTAAATACCGTGCATCGCCATTTTGCTCCCTGTGTTCATATTCCGGAAATCCAAGCCCAAAATTGAAGGCTATGGAAGAAGCGTTCGCAAGGGCGCGCGCGTCAAAGGCATAAACTATGAAAAACGGAATTTCCGGGAAAATGACCTGTTCCGGATGCTCGGATTTTTCGCCTGATTTAATCCCGGAAATCCCATCCAAATCGCCTCTTGTTATGGCTATGTCAATGCCTGCGGCAAAAGCGTATTTTTTAATCCATTCTTCGGTTGCGAACGTGGGAAAGGCAAGCAATGAAAGCAAAAGGGCGGCCACAAAGGCCGCCCTTGCAACGGAATTATTCATCACCTTCTGGCGTTGCTTCGGCTTTTTTTGCGGCTTCATCTGCAGCTACTTTGTCCGCAATTTCTTTCAATTGTGCGTCTTTATCTGCTTTAGCTACCGCTGCGCGCTCCGCAACGCTCTTTTTTACCTCTGCCAGAACATCGTATCTGGAGGGTTTCTTTTTGGCGTCCGTTGCTTCCGTCTCCTTTTTATCTGCTTCTTTTTCGGTTTTTGTGGTATTATTAGCCATGTTCATGCGCACAATTTGGTCGGTTATGTTCACCCGTGTGGCTGGGCCGAATTTTGACGCCGAACTGCTGCCGGAGCTTTCTCCGGATTCTTTCGCTGCTTCGTCTTGCTTTTTCTGCACTGCCGCGCGAATTTGCGGCGTTATAGCCTTGTTGTCGTAGAATTGATACATCAAATCTGCGCTGATTGGTGAACCGCCGCCGCTTATGCCTGGTAAGCTAATAGCCATAAAATACCTCCTTTGACTATATCGGCATAAATTTAGAAAACTTTAGCAAATGCTGATTAAGTTTCTATATTTCTCCCATGTTTTCACAATATTTATCACAGTCTGCCCACAAAGGCACCGTTAAAGATTTAATGACACCAGGTCTTGCCGCTGAATTTATTCAGCCCTGGTACACGCCGCTCCCAACAACGCCTTCAACCACAGGCATGGCAGTTGGCGGAATTGGCAACGCTTTTACCGTAACACCGGCAGGCACAACGCCTGTTATGCATTTTTTGCCCGGAATTCAGGTTCGTGGCGAAAAAAACGGCGATTTAAAACTAAATGATTTTTATTTCAGCGAGTCCGTTCAAGGCTCGCCGCTGATGGTTGAAAACGTTCCGCAAGTTTACGAATTGCTTTCGTTCTTTCCGCTGGTGAACATAAAAGGCGAAGCCCTTGTGCCGCAAGGTCTTGGCGAAAGCGAAATAGCCGTTTTGCTGGACAGCGCAACAAAAAAAGGCGATTTATACGCCGCAAATGAAGAAAGCCTGGAACGCTGGCGCATTGAATGGAGCCGCCGCACAGAGGCAATGCTCGCAAGCAATAACAGAAGCCCTCGCTTTCAAAAGCTTTGGCTGATTGACTTTTTTGACGGGCTTTTGGGCGAAACTCCGGAAAGGCAAGGCTCGCTAACAGCAGCTTGGGGCGAGGAACAGGAAATTCTCGGGCAACCTGGCTATGACCCTGAACTCATGGAATACAGTGCTTTGTATCCGGTTTCTGCTACGGAATACGTTTCCAAAAAAACTACGAAAATTCGCAAAATCCAGTTTTCTCCAGTGATGCCCGGCAATGAAAGAATGAGCAGCTTGCCGGTGAACGCAACTGTTTTTGAGCTGCAAAACGCCACGAATAAAACGAGGGAAATTACCATAGTTCAAATGCAGGACAATATTTGCGGATACAACGCTTTGAAAGACCGGCACGGAGTTCAAGACTCTTCTTTTGTTTTGCAGCCAAACGCAAGGTTTCCGCAAGCGGCAAACTATGGAATGGTACAGTCAGATGGCCGCCATACAATAGGCGTGGAATTTTACACGAAAAAGTTTTTGTCGGAATCGGACTGCGCAGGCAGAATGGCAATTGCCGCCACTTGGAACCCAGGCGTGATTGCTCAGGCTAGCACAAAGCCCATGTTCTACAAGCAGGATGAAGAGTCTGTGTTGCGGGGAGCTTTGCTTTCCGGCAGAGTTGGCAAAAACTGGGTGAAGAACGTTTACAGCGGCAGGGAAGTTATGGCGGGCGCATTGTGCGTGACCATTGAGCTTCCGCCAAACACAAGCGCAAGAGTGCAGTTCTCGCTTGCCCTTGATTTTCCGTTGATAAGAATGAACGGGCTTACCAGCGTAAAAAAATACACTGAATTTTACCCGGATCCTGATCGCCGCATAAGGCCGATGCTTTCCGAGTTCATAGAGGCAAGCCCTCGTTTTGAGTCTGCGATTCCTTCAAATTACAACCGCCTTGTCCCTGAGCATGCGAGCAAAAATTTCAAGACTTTGGCTATAAATACTTTGAGCTTTTTGGCAGAGGCAACGGTTTGGGACAAAGAAGACAGGTTCCTTGTTCGTGAGTGCGCAGATTATCCGTTCTTCAACAGCCTGGATGTTTATTTCTACGGTTCCTTTAGCCTTTTGGCCCTTTTGCCGCGCCTTGACGGTTGCGTTATGCGCAACTTTGCGGATGCGGTTTTGGCGGTTAATCCGCAAATTCGCCGCCATCATTCTTATGTGAATTTGCCTTATGCGGATTTGCCCTCTGCAAAGTTGGAAGGCCCCAGAGGAGTGATGGGAGCGGTTATACACGATTTGGGCAGTCCATTTGACGCAGCCCCCGATGCTTATGACTGGCACAATGTAAAGGAGTGGAAAGACCTTGCGCCGAAATTTGTGCTGATGGTAATAAGGCATTATCAGATGACCGGAGATATTTCCGTGCTAAATTATTGCAGAGACGCAGTTTATGCGTCAATGGAATATTTGGAAAAACTGGTTGAGCCGGGGCAGGTGTTTCCGCTCACTCACGGAACCGATGATACTTTTGATAATTTGGCTAGCCACGGGATTTCCGTTTATTGCGGTTCTTTGTGGATTGCGGGTTTGCGTGGAGCGGCGAAAATTGCCGAGACTCTTGGCGATTATGACAGAGCTTCTCATTGGAACGGTTGGGCAAATGATGCTCAAAGGGTTTTCCACGAGGTTTTGTGGAATGAAAAGGAAGGCTATTTTCTTTTCTTTGTTTGCAACGAAAAGGGAGTGAACGACGATGTTTTCGCTGACGCACTGCTCGCAGACACTTATTTGCGCTTGCTGAATCTGGAGCCAATTATGGATTTGAAGAGGGCGAAACGCGCGCTCTCAAAAATTTACAACACCAATTACAAAAAGAACAGTCCGTTGATAGGCGCGGCGAATTTGGTGCACAAAGACGGTTTGCCTCTTGAGGAATTCAATTTTCAGGCGCACGATGTTTGGATTGGCGTTCAATACAGCCTTGCAACTGCTATGTATATGCATGGAATGAAAAAGGAAGCCGATGATTTACTTGAAGCGTGTTTCCGCAATCTTTACAAAGAGGCTCGCATTCCTTTTGCCGCGCCGGAAGGTTTCAACGGCAGTTGCAGGCTGCACGTTGGCAAAGCGGTAACCAAATCGCTTTTGAGCGATTTGAAAAAGAGCGGCGCATTGCTCGATGATTGCAGAATTTCCCCGGATTTGCCTAGGAATTTGAGCAAATTTGAAAAAGAGTTCAAGAGCATTTGCGCAAAGCACAAGATTAAGCCTGTGGATCTTTTTGCGTTGTTGCACAGCACAGCGCTTAAATATACGGCAGGCAAGTATTTTAGGCCAGGAATGGTGTTTGCGACAGCAAGGGTAATATAGCTACCTATGGCTAAACCATAATACTGTATTTTTGCCTGCAAACTCCCAAAACAATTTCTTCTCCTCATCCGATGGCAAATGAGCAGCGGGTTCGTCCGCAATCACAAGCTCTGCGTTATATAGCAAAGCTCGTGCGATGGAAAGCCTTTGCCGCTCGCCGCCGCTAAGCCCAAAGCCTTTTTCCCCAATCCACAAATCCAAAGAAAAACCTCCTAGCCCGGTTCTTCGCAAAACGCTTTGCATTTCCTCTTCCGTTGCGCTTGGCACGGCAAACAGCAGATTATCTCTTATAGTTCCCGTAAACAAAAACGTTTCCTGCTCAATAAGCACAAAACTGTCCGTTCTCTCCGCCGCAATGGAATTAGCAAGCAAAGTTTTTCCCGCCCCAGAAGGAGCTCTCAAAATCAAAGCATCGCCTTTTTCAACATTAATATATTCCTGTTGGAAACATACCGTAGAGACGCAATGCATTGCGTCTCTACTATTATTGAAAATTCTTTCTTTAGCGTTCAAAGACAATGCGCTTTGCAAAGCGACAGACGGCAATTCCTGCAAAAGCTCAAATGACGCAAGCGTTCCGAGCAAAATGCCAATCCATACCGGGAAAGAATAACTTCCTGGGCCTATTAAAAACAATCCTGAGAGGCAAAGAAACGGCGAAGCCACTGCGAACATCTCCGCCAAATTATATATTGAATAAACCTTTTTTCTTTTTTCTTCTTCTGCTAATCCCAATTTTTGCCAAGTATCACCTATTTTTCCAAATATTCCCCAAGATTTTTTCTCTGCCATTCCCTGCGCTACGGAAAAAGAGAATTCGCCAAGTTCCTCACACGAAGCTCCCCATTCCTTAACTTTTTTCCTTATCGAAAAAAATGCCTCAATGCAAATTCCAATGAGCAAAGAAGACACAGCGACAAAGCATAAAGCGTATTGCAAATTCAAATACGAAAGAATGCAAATGATCACAACCAAGGAAGCAGCGCACGCAAACAAGGGAACGCCTGCCTTTGGCAGCCAGGATTTGTATTCATCTGCATCAACGGAAAATTTTTGCAACCGCAGAGATGGATAATTATCTGTCTCTACCTTTGCGAAAAATTTTTTATACAAGTGCAAACGATATTCTTTCAATTCCCTGAACGCAAGCGCATGCGAAGACAATCGTTCCGCATAACGAAACGCACCCCTTGAAATGCCAAAAAAACGCACACCTACGATGCCCAATGACAATGCGGCCAATTCCGGCCGGTCCGCAGACAACGCAATCAAATAACCCGCAATCGCCATAAGCGCAGTGCTGGAAAACCAGCAGAAAAAGGAGAGGATAATTGCAATCATTTATTCAGTTCCTTTCTGATTTCCTTCCAGTATGGGAAGTGTTTTGCTATCACAGCGTAAAATTTCGCGGAATGGTTTGCCACCAGCAAATGAGCCAGTTCGTGAGCTACAACGTATTCTATGCAGCGCATAGGTTTTTTAATCAAGTTTGTGCTGAATGTTATTTCGCCGGTTTTTATTTTGCAATTTCCCCACTGGCTTTTCATTTTGCGAAGTTTCCATTTTTTTGCCTGGACTCCAAGCCTGAACTCCCATTCCGGAAGCAGATTTGAAATTATTTTTTTTAGTTCTTCTATTTCATTTTTTGATATTTCCGCAACTGGTGGTTTTGCTTTCATTTGCTCCAAAGTTTTCTTTAGCCACTGAATTTTGCTGCCAGCAAATTCAACGGCGTCTTTTTCGCTTGCGTAAAACGGAATAGTCAAATGCGCCCGCAAATCCTTTTGCGAAACGTAAAGCCGCAAATTGCGCACCCTTTTGCGTTCAAGTTCTATTGGAATATCGTTTATCAGCAAGACCTTAGCCACCCCACCGCCTCTTCAAGCCTTGCAAATTTTTTTGTTTCAACGCCTTTCACCGCTGGAATTTTCGCGTTTGCCGGCACAACTATTTTTTCAAAGCCTAGCCTGTGCGCTTCCTTGATTCTCAAGTCAAGCGAACTCACTGTGCGAATTTCACCGGAAAGGCCAAGCTCGCCTATCACAATGCTGCGAGGCGGCAAGCTTATATTCAAAGCATTGCTCACAACGGCTAAGGCCAAAGACAAGTCTATGCCAGGGTCATCCAACCTTAGACCCCCGGCTACCGAAACAAAAACATCCGAATTGCCGGTTTGGATTTTTGCGAAACGCTCCAAAAGAGCGAGTATTATTGTGAGCTTTTTTGCCTCAACCCCGGCGGAAACCCTTTGCGGAATAGCATAGCTCGTTTTGCCAACCAATGCCTGGATTTCAAAAAGCAAAGCACGGCTTCCCTCTATGGTGCAGCTCACAACGCTGCCCGGCGAAAGCTCCGCGCCTTCCTGCAAAAAAACTCTGGACGGGTTTTGCACCGGTATAAGGCCAAGCGAAGTCATCTCAAAAACACCTATTTCATCCGTTGCCCCAAAACGATTTTTTACTGTTCTCAAAATTCTGTATTGCCCTTTTTTATCGCCTTCAAAATAAGCAACTGTGTCAACCATGTGCTCCAAAATCCTTGGGCCGGCTATTTGGCCGTCTTTTGTAACGTGGCCTATAAGCATGGCAGAAGTGCCGCTGTTTTTAGCGTAAACCATGAGTTTCAGGGCACATTCCCTGAGCTGGGAAACGCTGCCTGGCGTGCCGGGAAGCTCTTCGCTGTACACAGTTTGAATGGAATCTATTACCATCACCAGAGGCTTGATTTGATTTGCGCATTCCAATATTTTGTCCAATGAGGTTTCGCAGAGCAAAAGCATATCGCTGCCTGCCGCTCCAAGCCTCTCCGCCCTGAGCTTAACCTGCGCCGCGCTCTCTTCGCCGCTCACGTAAAGGGTTTTGCAGCCTGCCGCCGCCATTGTGGAAAGAGTTTGCAAAACCAGCGTTGATTTCCCGATGCCTGGGTCGCCGCCTATCAAAACCAATGAACCCGGTGCCAAGCCACCACCCAAGGTCCTGTCAAATTCCGGGTTTGCCGTGGATAGTCTTTTAGCGTTTTCAGCGGGGATCTTGCATATGGGGCTGTAGGGGCAACCGCTAGAATTTGCCATTACAGGCCCGATTCCCCTATTTTTTGTTTCCATTTCCTGTTCCAAAAACGAGCTCCAAGCGCCGCATTCGGGGCATTTGCCGGACCATTTGGCGAACCTTTCGCCGCATTCCCGGCATACGTATTGAATATTGGCTTTTTTGGCTGGCATGCGTTGAAGGTAGAAAAATTTTCTATATTCCACTTCAATGCTCGAATTTATAAAGAAATACTTGCGTCCCAAAGACCGGCGCTCCATGATTGAAGCGGGAGCCATCCTTATTGTTATACAATTATTCATTTTTATGCTCGTTTCCGGCTCGCATGTATATGAATTGATTCTTCTAAGTCTTATACCTATAATTTGCGTATCATTCATATTCGGGGAATTAATAGGGCTATTTTTCGCGATTGCGGTAACCATGTGCTTTAGCCCGCTTTGGATAGACCTCAGCAGCTCAAGCTCGCCATGGTGGATAGTCAGGGGAGTTTGCTTTTCCGCAGTTGCCCTTACCATAGGAAGCTTAAGCAATTATATAAAGAGGCTTGTTCAGTTTGAAGAAAACGTCCGTCTTGTGGACATAGAAACCGGGTTGCCTAACAGGCTGGCTCTCAGCGCAAAGTTGAATGAGCTGTCTAAATCGCAAGCTAACGGGCACTTCGTGATATTAACGGCTATTATATCCAATAGCAAAATACTCTCCGAAACATTTGGAAACGATGTGACAAAAAGCATATTCAATCAATTCAGGGACAGGTATATAGAGCTTGCGAAAAATAAAAACGGCGAAATAGAAGCGTATTCCATAAACTCGGATCAAATAGTATTCTTTTTTGTAAAAACCGAAGACAATTGGGATAAGAAAGGAAAATTTGAAACCAGCCTGATGAACTTAACAAAAAAGAATTTTCTCCATAACGGCTTTTTTATACATGCTGATTCTCATCTTGGTCTTTACAAATTTACCGATTTTACCGGAGCAAACAAGGGCGAGCAACCGCTGCGCTATGCGGAAGAAGCTGCGGATACCGCCGTAAAGCAGATGAAAGACCTTGTTGTGTGCAATCCGTCCACAGTTTCGCAGCAGGCAAAAACCTCTGATATTTTAGGAGAGATAGACCTTGCCATAAGAAGCCGGTGGATGTTCCTGGTTTACCAGCCTAAAATAGACATGACAACAGGAAAAGTGCATTCTGTGGAGGCTTTAATAAGATGGAATCATCCGGTCAAGGGTTTTGTGCCTCCGGGGTTATTCATTCCGCAAGCAGAGCAAAGCACTTTAATTGAAAACATAACGGATTTTGTTATAAAGCAAGCTATTTTGCAGCTTACGCTTTGGCAACGTAGCGGAATTTATGTGAACATAGCGGTTAATGTTTCAACCTACAACTTGCTGCAGCCCAATTTTGTGAACAAGGTACTGTATTTGCTGCAAGAGAGAAATTTGCCACCGGAATGCTTGGAGATTGAAGTTACCGAGGGTACTATGATAGCGGATTTCCAGCACGTTCTGGAAGTTCTCAATCGCTTTCACGATACCAACATCAAAATTGCCCTTGACGATTTTGGAACAGGCTATTCCTCTTTCCAATACCTGCAAAAACTGCCGATAGACTATTTGAAAATAGACCAGTCTTTTGTTCGCAACCTAGGGGCGAACAAGGAATCAAAGGAAATAGTGAAAGCTATAGTGGACTTGGCGCATTCAATAAACGCCAAAACCATAGCCGAGGGCATAGAGACAGAGTCCGACTATGAATATTTGAACAGCGTGAACTGCGATATGGGCCAAGGCTATTTCATGGCAAAGCCTCTTTCCGCAAACAATTTCGTCTCTTGGTACTCGGAAAACAACGGCAAGTTTACTTATTAGTTTGTTTCAGCAGCTACCCCCTTGACAAAGTTTTGTTTTTTTTCTATATTTACATATATACCCTTTATAGCGGGGTGGAGCAGTTGGTAGCTCGTCGGGCTCATAACCCGAAGGTCGCAGGTTCAAGTCCCGCCCCCGCAACTTTTTCCCCTAAATTTCGCAAAATTTCAATGGTAGG
>Ga0181987_10645_pt1 | contig 27824 bp, 22 predicted proteins | sample TergutCo191P1_FD_120224 | JGI IMG/M metagenome (GOLD analysis project Ga0181987, IMG submission 120224)
AACTGTCAAAAAAGTGTTTAAACACGTGTTTAAACACTTTTTTGACACTTCTAAATGGCGAAATTCTCTCAAAAATGACGTTTTTTCAGTGGCATGGTTTTTGCCTTTACTATATTTATGGATATGCCCAAATACATTCGCTTTGACTATGCCGCAAAAAGGCTTCTGAGACAAAAAGCCAACTTCGTGGTATTGGAAGGATTCTTGACCGTATTGCTCAAAACAAACGTAAAAATTCAGCGAATGCTCGAGAGCGAAAGCAACCAAGAGCACGAAGACGACAAATTCAACCGAGTTGATATGCTCGCAGAGCTTGGCAATGGGGAACTTGCCATAATAGAAATCCAGAACAGCAGGGTACTGCACTATTTCCAAAGAATACTTTATGGAACCTCAAAAGCCATAACCGAATACATAGACATAGGCGACGAGTATTCCAAAGTAAAAAAAGTCTATTCTGTCAGCATAGTCTATTTTGGACTCGGTCAAGGCAACGACTACGCATACCACGGCAAAACCGAATTCAGGGGCATAAACAAAACCGATGATGTTCTGCGTCTCAGCCAAAAACAGCAGGAACAGTTCAAACGGGAATTCGCAGGCGATTTGTACCCTGAATACTTTATACTGCGAGTGGATGACTTTGACGATGTTGCGAAAAGCTCTCTTGAAGAATGGATAAGTTTTTTGAAGAACGGCGATATACCTGACAGTTTTACCGCACCAGGCTTGCGTGAAGCTCGCGAACGTTTGCTCGAAGCCGGCATGAGCCGAGAAGAGCGGATGCGCTACAACTCCTATATGGACGCTATGCGCAATGCTCGTAGCGTTATAAGTACTTATTTTATGGAAGGCGAAGACAAAGGCAGAAAAGAGGGCAGGATTGAGGGCAAAGAAGAAGGCGTAAAAGAAGGCGAGGAAAAAACTTTGTTAAAAGCAATAAACAAAATGCTGTCGCATGGAAAATCTGCAGAGGAAATCGCCGAATTATTGGATATCCCTTTGGAAAGGGTGAGAAGTTTACTATCTTTGAGTTTATGAATACAAAGTGGCCAGGCTTTTTGCGCAAGCTGGGTATTAGCCTGCTTTTTCTTTGCGCTTATTCCGGCGCAATCCCGCTGCCTGGGCAAGGCATAGCCCAAAGCAAAGGCGCAACCGGAGGAATGGGAGTTGGCTCTCTAATCTACTCAGAATGCAAAACCCTATACACATGGACAGGACACGGAAGCTACACTTACAAATCCTTTCTATCCAGCGGTCTAGGCTTGAAATTTTTAGGCGGCAACATAGACTCAAAAAACAATCTCGTAAATCAAAGATATTCTGTATTCGCAAAATTTATGCGAAACAAACCGGAATACGCTTTATTCATAGGCCCAATATTCTCTTTTGAAAATACCGATTTGAGCGCTTTGAGAAAAGAATTTTCGCAAATAGGAGAAGAGAACACAGAGGTAAATACAGAGACCAAATGCAGCGACTTGTACGCAAGCATTGGCTCAAGCATTGGTTACCAAAGCGGCGGCGGTTTTTTGCTGACTCCAAGCTGGGGCATTGGGTTCGGGCAAAATTTGGATTTGACATTGAAAGGAACTTTAATATTTTCGTACAGCGGCTTGGTAGCGTTTAATTTGCGGGAACAGTTTGAAAAGTTAAAAGAAAACACCGAAAATTTTTGGCTTTCTCTTGAATATTTAGCCTCAATGAGCAGAAACAACACAGTTGCCCACAATGTTATTCTGGGACTTTCGGTTGGCTTCTGAGTTTATTCCAAATACGTATATCCATATAGCCCGGAGCGGTATATGCTCAAAAATTCACGGCCTTCCTGCTTGGAAATCTTGCCGTCTTGAATAGCGTCTTTAACCCAGTTCTCCATAGTGCGCACAAGAACCTTGTCAGAGAAATTCACATATTCCAAAACATCGGAAACGGATTCCCCGGCAATAATCTTCTCTATCTCGTAAGAATCTTTTTTGCAGCCTATGTGAACAACATTCGTATCGCCGAGCAGGTTATGCAAATCACCCAAAATTTCCTGATATGCGCCAACAAGATAAACACCCAGATAATAAGGCTCCTTTTCCTTTAATGTGTGGAGAAGCAATGTTCTGCTTATTTCGCCTTTGTTCACGAACAGCTCAATTTTCCCGTCGCTGTCGCATGTGATGTCTTGAATTGTCACGTCCACAGTAGGCTCTTCATTTAAGCGCTGAATAGGCATAATCGGAAAAATCTGGTCTATGGCCCAGGCATCCGGCAGGCTTTGGAAAAGGGAAAAATTTCCGAAATATTTTTCAGCCAGCAGCTTTGGCAGCACCTCAAGCTCGTAAGGAGGATGGCGCATGTCATTTGCTATGCGGTTTGCTTTGCGGGCAATGGACCAGAACAAGCGTTCCGCAACGGCGCGATTTTCCAGATTTACCGTTCCAACGCGAAAATTACTCAAAACATCATCATGAAGCTGAACTGCGTCGTGCCAGCTTTCGTTCAGGTTTTTCTGTACAAGCCCCTTGTAAATAGAATACAAATCTTTTAAAAAATCCGGGTCTTCATCGGTTATTTCTCTTTTAACATCTTCAAAAAACGCAGGCGCGGTTCGCTCCAAAATATCAAAAACCAGCAAGCTGTGATGGGCGGTAAGCGCCCTGCCAGACTCAGCTATTATATTCGGATGCGCAAGGGAAAGATTTTCGCAGGTCTCCGCAATTGCGTAAACAACGTCGTTTGCGTATTCCTGCACGGAATAATTGACGGAACTGGAATGTGTGCTGTTAGTGCCGTCATAATCAACGCCAAGGCCGCCGCCAACATCAACAAACTCTATGTTAAATCCAAGCGCGTTTATTTCAGCGTAAAACTGCGCAATCTCCCTAAGCCCGGATTTTATGCGGCGAATATTTGTTATTTGGCTGCCCAAATGAAAATGAATCAGTTTAACCGAATCGCTAAAACCCCTGTTCTTTATATACTGCAAAGCGTCTATAAGCTCCGAGCTGCTAAGCCCGAACTTGCTCTGGTAGCCTCCGGATTCTTCCCAATGCCCCGACCCGCTGCTCGCAAGCTTTATGCGAATACCTATGTTTGGCTTCACTTTCAGTCTTTTTGAAAGCTTCACTATAAGGGTCAACTCGCTGAATTTTTCAACAACCAAAAAAATCTTTTTTCCCATCTTTTGCGCAAGCAGCGCAAGCTCTATGAAATCTTCGTCTTTGTAGCCATTGCAAACAATCAAAGACTTTGGGTTGTCCACATTCGCAAGCACTGCATGCAGCTCGGATTTTGAGCCGGCCTCCAAGCCTATGTTGAATTTTTTCCCATGCTGCAAAACCTCTTCCAAAACGGCTCTTTGCTGATTCACCTTGATGGGAAACACATTGTAAAAATTGCCGTTAAACTTATACTCTTCTATGGCCTTGTCAAAGCAACTGTTGATTTTTTCAATTCTGGAATCCAGAATATCCGGAAAGCGAAGCAGCACCGGCGTCGCAATGTCTTTGCGTGAAAGTTCTCGCATAACCTCTGCCAGGTCTATGGTAGGTCCATTATCTTTTAAAGGAGCAACCGTTGCGTGGCCTTCTTCGTTTATGCTAAAATAAGAAATTCCCCAGCCTTTTACATTGTAAAGCTCGCGGGAGTCGTCTATAGTCCATTTGCGCATTATGGGAATGTAGAAAATCAAAACGACCAGTCAAGTCACTTTCCAATAACCGCCTTTATCCGGGCCAATGCGTTCAATTAAGCCTTTGGATTTTAATTGCTTTATGTTCCAATCTATGCCTTTAACTGTAAGACTTAATGCATCTGCTATCTCCTGAGTTGTTATAGATGGCTGTTCTCTAATTATATTTAAAATTTTCTCCCTAGTTTTCTCCCTAGTTTTCTCCCTAGTTTTCTCTGTACCTTTTTCTGCATTGTTTTCTTCCACACCAAATTTTCGCCAAAAAGTTAACCCAAAATCTCCGCATTGCTGGAACTCTGGTATCAATAAACCCTGTTCCTTGCATAATTTTAATATCATTTCCGTACCTGTGCCCATTTGCTCAATAGAGCCATACAAGTACATTGGGCGAGCCAACAACGGATTTGCGGGCTTAGACCTATGGCTAGTTTTTAGCATTTCCGTTGTAAAACCATAGGGAAGCTGCCCTGGATTCCAGATTTCAAGGCGGTTTTTGAATAGCATAACCTGTACGCTTGCATTACTCGTGTAGTCTCTGTGGCAAACTGCATTTACAATTGCTTCGGTAACAGCCAATAATGGCAATTCGTGCGTTACATCGGCTAATACGCTTTTATCCCTACCGCTAATTTCTGCGTCTATGCGAGACATCACAAAACTTACTGCCTGATCTATTAGTTCAAACACATCCCCATCGTAAATATGGTAAGATGGAATGGGCCTTTCTATGTCGTTACCATAAAATTGGCAGCATTTTACAGATGATGTAATAAAAAATTTTTGCGGTTTTTTAGCGAACAGCAATAGAGCCGCATTTGTAATTTTCTCGCCTTCCATCAATTCTAAATGCGATAATATTTTTTTCAATTTTATCTATTAACGTCGCTTCTTTTTTATCACGCTTGGCAACCTTCTTAATATAAATTAATCGCGTTTTATGCAATTTGGCCGCTAAATCATATTCCCTTTCTGTTGGAGATACGCCTTTGGAATCTTCAAAACCATAGCTTTTTCCAAAAAGCCCAAGATATATGTCGCAATTTTCAACTTCTTTTAAGAAAACTTGTGATGGTTTGGCGTTCAAAGCAGGAATGTTTTCAAAGATAAACGGCTCAAAAAATTTGCTTAATAAAACATCGGAAGCAAGATAATCAAAAAGCAATTGCCGTTCTGTGGCAAACTCAGCTTTAACACTGCTTATAAAGACTCTTTTTCTTTGCATATAGTGAATTTAGAATTTTCTATATTACCTCAAAACCCAGCGCGTTAAGTCGCTATTAGCTAGATGGCCCTCCGTTAGAGAGTCCCTTTTGTATATCAAATTGAAAGGATTTCCTAAGGAGATTCTATGCCCAAAAAAGGCAAAAAAGACGAGAGACGTGAAACAGCGCAGATCTTTGACCTGACGCTCAAGTGTATATTGAGAGAAGCCAGCCACTCTGCTGTGGTGCATCTTATAAACAGTGTCCACAAAAAGAATTACCCTTTGCAGACAACTTTGGTGAAATTCGAGCCAACCGAATATTTCAAAGAACTTCCTGAGTCTGGCAAGCTACAGAAGATAATCACGGATATGGTGTTAACCCTGTCCGGCGAAGGCTACAGTGACACTTACCTCATAGAAGCCCAGATAGATGACGATGCGAGGATGTTGCTCAGGATATTCAATTACAGCGTTGCCGTGGCCTTGGCTGGCAAGACTATTTCCGACAACGGCTCCTATATGGAAATAACCATGCCATACCCTGCTTTGCTCTACTTTGAGGACAGCAAGACGGAAGACATTGTTTCCATAAGAATAAAGTTCCCCGGCGGCGAGAGCGTGCTTTACAAAGCTACTGCTTTCAAAATATTGAACCATTCCGTTTCCGAGCTTGATGGCATGGCTCTCCTCCTTCCTTTTTACATTCTCAGAATTCGCAAAGAGTTGAAGATGAAGGGCACGGATTCTGGGGAACGCAAGCGGTTGTCCAAGGAACTTGAGGGTTATGTAGGTGATATAGTTAAATCGCTTGAAGCGAGTAAAAAAAATTCCTATATTACTGATAAAGACTTGGCGTTGCTTTTGGAGAAATTGGATGTAATGAATTCGGAGCTTTACGGCAAGTACGAAGAATTTGCGGAGGTAAACATGAATTTGAAAAAGTGGGCAACATCAAAAGTAAGCAAGGCCGTTAAAGAAAGCCGAGCTGAAGGGCAAGCTGAGGGGCAAGCTAAATTATTTGCTCTTTGGGAAAAGGGCGTTTCTTTGGAAGATGCTAAGAAGATGTTTGGGTTTGGAGCCGTTAGTATGACTTTGTAAACCCTACGCAAAAAGCAAATAACCATTTCTGAGGATACAGAAAATCTATCTTTCACTTTTTATGCTGCTTATTTTCCTTTCCGCTCTGGCACTGGCCTACCTAGGTCTAATGCTATATCTATATATAGGCCTTTTATCCGCTAACCACTTGCCACTAGCCACTAGCCACTCCCCTTTTGTTTCCATAATAATCCCCATGCGCAACGAAGAACTCTTTATACAAGCCACCCTGAATGCCCTGAGTTCCCAAAAATACGCCGGAAAATGGGAAGTGATTGTTGTAAACGACCGTTCCACGGACAAGTGTCCGGAAATCGCGCGGGGTTTTTGCGAAACGCACCCAAATTTTTCAGTTATAGATATTCCGCAAGACTCTCCGCAAATAGCTTCGCCAAAAAAAAGAGCCTTGAATACAGGCTTTTTAGCCGCAAAAGGCGAGTTCCTGCTGATAGCAGACGCAGACTGTGTTCCGCCGCCAAGCTGGTTGAGTTCAATGGCGGCCTGCTACGCAAACGGAGCCTCTGTTGTGCAAGGTTCAAAGGCAAACAATGGGGGAAAAAGATTTTTGCATGCTTACCAAAGATTGGAAACTCTTGGCTTTACCTTGATTGAAGCGTCCGGATTTAACCGCAATAAACCTATTTTAGCAAGCTCTGCGTCCATTGGCTACAGCAAAGAATTATTTTTCAAGTGCGGCGGCTTTGAAGGCCTATACGATTTAGCTTCCGGCGATGACGATATGCTTATTCACAGAATGGCGAAAATAGAGGGGACAAAGTTTGCCTACAACTGGGACGCAAGCTCGATTATGCCAACTGCTCCGGTTGATTCCTGGAAAGCTCTTTTGCAGCAGAGGGCAAGGTGGGGAAGCAATGGCGCGAAATACGAAAGCAAAGCATACTCAGCGTTTTTGTTTTGCATTTACGCATTTTTTGTATGCCTTTTTATTTTGCCCTGGCTTGACTGGCAGCTCTTTTTATATTTTTTCTCAATAAAACTGTTCTCTGATTTTCTGTTGCTATACAGGGGAGCGCTTCGTTTAAAATCCGTAAAGCTCCTATGGTGCTTGCCGTTGGTAGAGCTTATTCAAATTCCGCTTTTCACAGCCGCCGTGCCGCTTGGAATGCTGGGATTGTATAAGTGGAAGTGAGTAGTTAATATAGTGACTTAACTTAGGCTCCATTTTTTCCGGGCTAGTTCATTTTTGTATCTTATGTTTTATGAACAATTTTGATAAGGAAGTTTGAAAATGGCAGGGCGCGTGATTATGTCTAAATGGCATACCCTATATGAAGCATCTGATTTTCCGGTGAATAGGGACTGTAATATTTACAGGAACCTTACGGAAGTTCACTACAATAAAATGCGAGAATTGCTTAAAATAAGCGAAGAAAAAGAATACGAGTATTTATCCTTCTTATTAAAGCAAGTGTGGAAGAAATATGAAAATGAATTGAGAGTAAACAATTCAAAAGCCCGTGATAACGAGGTAGGGTTTTATAAAAATGAAAATACCGGGATATATGGAGTATACATAAACATTGATAACCATACGCAAGAATCAAATGATGGTTGGTATGCGGCATACCAAACCATTTTCCATGAGTTCTTCCATAACATTGACCATTTAGCCGGTTATAAATCTTATACTTATAAAAACAAGAATTTTGACCATTCCGATAAAGAATATCAATTCGGAGAGATTATTATAAGCGAGATAAGAAAAAGTCTCCTTGAAGAAGAAAAAAATGCAGGCCCAAAAGAAAAAACACGACTCAGGACAATAACATACGATATTACAGATAGGAGACATAAAGCCGCTTTGTATGATATTATAGGGGCAGTGCTGAATTATGGAAAATATGGGTGCAATCCTAATAATTCTGAGTTTTATACCGAAGATGGGAAAAAGTGCGGAGATAAATGCGTATGCAATCCTTTGAGCAAAACTAATCCTAAAACTGCAATTTGCGAATTTAGAACTAGAGGGTTATCTATTTATGATAGATGTAGCAATAGCAAAGAATGCTCTTATAAAAGAGTATGTAGCCTTCGTGCTAATGACTGGTGCAATGTGATACATGGACACGGGAGTAATTATTGGCTAGTCAAGGAGAAAGGCAGCAAGGAAGATGACAAGGAGAGTTTTCCCATGCGCTTGGCAGAAGAGGCTTTTGCGCTTATGGCTTCAGAGGCAGTAGCCAACCGCAATGCTTTTGGAAACTTGAAAAAATACTTGCCTAAATCTTATGACATGTTTGTGGAAATTCTTAAAGAAATGCTAAAAGAAGAATTTGAACTGTGGGGAAGGTTGTGGAGTTTTTAATTAAATTCGGCTGAGAATCTGTATGGCAAAGTTAGCGATTATTTTATTTATGCTGTTGCTGCTTGGCTGTGAGGAAGAGCAACAACAGCAGGAATGCGATGCTATTTGCGATATTTATAAAACAAATTTTGAAAATTCAACAACGAGCATCGTTTATAGAAACGATTATTCTCCCAGAGAATCAAAATATGTATCAGTAACCAAAACTGAAACAGGTGCCATTGCAAAATACAAGCCGTGGGGTTATCCTAGGATGGACCCACTAGAGGCAGAGCTAAGTATAGAGGAATGGCAGGATTTTATAAGGGCTTTATACAAATGCCGCATCAATGAATGGAAAAGATACAAGTCAACAAGTTCTACTTCTCTTGAAATATATTCCTCGGATAAAGATAAGCCATATGTTAAAATTCCTATCATCGGTGAAGAAGAGCATTCGGTTTATGAGGGATTTTACAAAATACTATACGATATGGAAGCAAAAGTAGAAGAAAGAGCTGGTGGCAAGCATAAGCAATCTATGTAAAATTGCATTGGCGATAAGTGGCAATGTGATTTTTTTGCCGGACAGCCGGCATTCAAGCAGATAGCGTGTACGACGAAAAGCCCGTCTGGCAGGTAAGCCAGACGGGGGAACCTCCAAAGGAGTAAAAGGTTCCGCTAAAACCAATTACCCATTTATTAGCGTGAGCGCTGTTTGAGGTAAAGTATTTGCCTGCGCCAACATACTCGTTGCTGACTGCACCAAAATCTGATTTTTCGTGAAATCCGTTGTGGATTGCGCAAAATCGGTATCTCTTATGCGGCTTTCTGCGTCTTGGGTGTTGAACTCCAAGCTAGCAATGTTGTTGATAGAGTATTCCAGACGATTGATAAATGTACCAATCTTGGCTCTAACACCGCTAACGCTTTTTATAATCTTGTCCAACTGGTCAATAGTCTCAGTCGCATTGTTCTGAGTCTTTACGTTTTTGGTGGAAAGACCAAGCGAGCCTGGGTTGAGAGAAATGTACGTAACTGTCATCTCGTTAGCCCATTTGCTGCCCATGCCGCTGCTGTAGTTCGGGCCTATGTGCAAGGTATAAGAGGCTGCGTTTGAAGTGTCGTTTGAAACCATGCTAAGGAACAGGTTTGCGACGCTATCGCTTGACGGTTGAGCATTGTTATTGAGAATTATGTCCATTCGCTCCGTAAGGGCAGCGAAAAGTCTTTGATCCTTGGGAGGCAAGGTACTGGTATCTGTTGCTTTTAGGGCTTCAATTGCAGTTCGCAAAGAACCGCCTGCGCCATCAACTCCTACAAAAGCTTCTACAGCCGCTTTATCTGCTGCGGGATCGCCGGTCAAAGCTATGTTAGCAAGATTATTAAGTTGTGTAATGGCGGTATTTATTTCTGCGGGTATTGTAGGCGGTGTTCCTGCGAATCCGTTGGCTAATTCAGATATTTTTGTGTGTTCATCCTGCAATGCTTTTTGCAAATCGGCTTTGTTGCCGGTTGCGCCAAAGCTTATATTTGGGTCTTCGGACCAGTTCAGCATGTTTTTGCCGTTGTAGTCCGTTGTTTTCGCTATGCGGGCTATTTCTTTAGTCAGTTCCTGGAACTCCAAGTCCAGGTACTTACGCTCGGTACTCGTTAAAGTATCGTTGGCAGCTTGCACTGCAAGCTCTCTTTGCCTCTGCATAATGTTGGTGATTTCCGCTAAACCGCCTTCGGCAATCTGCAATGCAGCTATGCCGTCTTGAGCGTTCTGCTTGGCTTTTCCCAAGCCGCGAATCTGGGTTCGCATCTGCTCGCTCATCGCGAGGCCTGCGGCATCGTCTTGAGCTCGGTTTATCTTCAAGCCAGTGGAGAGCTTTTCCAAACTCTTGCCCATGGCATTGTTGTTTTGATATAACGCATGTTGCGTTATCATCGCGTTTATGTTGTGATTGATCTTCATGACAAACTCCTTTGTATGTTAGAAAAGCCTCAATCAAAAGCTTTTCCATGTGTTCCTGTAGAGTATCTATGCGATAATCGTGCCAAAAACACGGAATTTGCATGAAAAAATATTTTTTTTGACTACTTAGGCGTTTACTTTCGGTTTTACTTTAAGTTTTGCATTAACTTGAAGTTTTGCGTTAAGTTTAGTAAGCGCCTTCGTCGTCAACATTTGGAGGCGGCGGAGAGCCGCCATAGGGGTCGCCTTGGATCTCAATGAGCTTAGAGGCGTTTGTCCAGTCTGCGCCTTTGTACTTCTGCGGGTCAACCTCTTCCCACTTAAGGCGGGTTATAAGTTCGCCCGTCTCGGCGTTTATGTAGTCCCATACCAGGCGGTCTTCCGATTCCTGGTCTGCCGGGCCCCAAAGAAGGCTTACCATGTTTTTGTTCATGCCCTCGGCTATATACCCTTGCAAAAAGATTTTTTTCAGCCTGGGGTCTATGCCAAAGCCCTCTTGCACAACGTCGTAGTTGCGCTCGTCTTCCTTGATGCCCCTTTCTATCAAAATGGGCGATTTATGCTTGGCGCAGGAGGAAACCAGCGCGCTTGCGGCTAATATTGCTAAAAAGATTTTCTTCATATTTAAAAAATAGTATTTTTTCAGGCTGTGCAACGAATTTTTTTGATTTTAGCCCTGTTTTGCAGCAGTTTTGCCTTTAATTCCCCATTTTTGGTGCTTGGGCCTAATATAGAGTATGGGATGTCTGGGGCTGCGGCTCCGGCTGATGTTAGGGGAGCCTTTGTTCCGCAGGCAAATGCCAACTTTGAATTTTCCTGGATTGAGCCTTTGGGGGAGGATTTCTATGGAATTTGGAACTCAAATAAAACAAACTATATAAGGTTTTTCGCCGGCGCGGAGCTTTCGCCCTTTTATGGAGCTGTTAGGGCAGGGTTGGGATTTGCCCCTTTGCCGCCTCCTTTTGCTATTCTGGAGCTTCGCTTTGTCTATTCAAACGAAAACCTGTTCTGGAGCGACGTTGAAATGCCCATGAAGCCCTCTGAGCAGCCTTCCATAAGAGAGGTTTGGGATGGAGGCTATATGTTTGACTGTTTTTACAATAAATCCTCGTATGCGCTAATACAGAGCTTTGACACGCAGCTTGGCGCAAGGTATGTTTCCCGGAGATTCAGTTTTTCCTTTTTGTTTCATTTTACCCTTATAGACATAAACTCCGATTATGACAAGAAAAGCTTTGATTATATGCGTGGCATTCCGGTTTACAGCAGGGACTACATAGTTGCCGAAGAGTTGTTTGCCGTTTATAATTTCAGCAAAAATTTTTCGTGGAGCGTGGAGTTTTTGGCTATGTTCTCAGGCCGCCGCTTCCAATTCTATTCTCCGTTTGAAGCTTACGACAAGGAGCCTCTTTCCTATTATATTATATCAGGTGGCCCTATGTGGAAATTTGATGATGACAAATCTTACATTTCCGTGAAACCCGGTTTGCTCACTCGCCGCGACGGCAATGATTTTTTCTCGGATTCCATAAAAGAGAGAATTTTGCTCTCAATTCAATACAAACGTTTTTGGGATTTTAGATTTGGAAAAGATGCTAATTAATAAACAGGTTATTCTGGACAGAATAGCAAAGGCTTGCGGGCTTGCGGGCAGAGCTGCGACAAGCGTCCGTTTGATTTGGGTTAGCAAAACACAGCCTTTTTCTGAGGTGGAAAAAGCTATTGCTTTGGGTGCAAGGGATTTTGGCGAGAACAGAGTTCAAGAGGCTTTGGAAAAATTTTTGCCGTGCAGGGAAGGCATAGCTTGCAGGATAATAGGCCCTGTGCAGAAAAATAAATTGCGCAAAGCGGCTCAGGTTGCCCAAGCGATAGACAGCATAGCGGATTTGGAAAGTGTGCTGAAGCTGGAGGCATTGTGCAAGGAGGCCGGCAAAAATTTGGAGATTCTTTTTCAGGTGAATACATCGGAAGAGGCAACTAAAAGCGGGCTTTCCATGCAAGATGCATTTGATTTTATAATCAATCTTCCGGAGCCTGCGCGGTTGGTTTACAAAGGTTTGATGACAATAGGAAAAAATACGGGAAACCCTGAAGATTCTCGTGCGTGTTTTGCGTTTTTGAGAAATTTGCGAGACAGAATTTATAATTCGCAGCCAAAGTTTGCGCATTTCACCGAGCTTTCAATGGGCATGACCGATGATTTGGAAATTGCGATAGCGGAAGGAGCAACGATGGTGAGGGTGGGAACGGCGTTGTTTGGAAAAAGGATTACTATATTACCCTTATCAATCAGTTAGGAGTTTTGGAAATGTATGGTATAGCAGAGTCTTTTGGCGGTTCTTTTTGGCTGATAGCTGCGGCAGCGCTGTTGCTTGTGGCTATTGTTTTGTTTTATTTTCTCGCAAGCCTCTTTAGCTTGTGGTTGCAGGCTCTGTTTTCAAAAGCGGAAGTAGGAATTTTCCAGCTTTTGGGCATGCGGCTCAGAAAAGTCAATCCCCGCATTATTGTTGAAGCGCGCATAATGAGCGTTAAGGCCGGCATTCCGGTGGAAACAAATTTGCTGGAAGTGCATTACCTTTCCCGCAGCGATAAAAAAGAAAAAGTGCTTGAGGTTGTGGCTGCTGTTGTGGCTGCGAATAAAGCCAATATACCGCTTTCTTTTGCGGAAAGCGCAGCTATAGACCTTGCGGGCAGGGATGTTTTGGATGCGGTTAAGACCAGCGTTAAGCCAAAGGTCATCACAACGCCAAAAATCAGCGCGGTTGCTTTGGATGGCATTCAGTTGCAGGCAGTGACAAGAATCACGGTGCGTACCAACATTCGCAAGCTTGTTGGCGGCGCAGGCGAAGAGACTGTTATTGCCCGTGTTGGCGAAGGCATTGTAAGCTCCATAGGCAGCGCAAAAACTCATAAAGCGGTTTTGGAAAATCCAAACATGATTTCCAAAAAGGTTTTGGCAAGCGGCTTGGACGCAGGAACTGCTTATGAAATTCTCTCCATAGACATAGCCGATGTTGATGTTGGCCACAATATTGGCGCGATTCTGGAAGCAGATCGTGCCGAAACAGATAAAAAAATAGCCCAGGCAAAAGCGGAAGAACGCCGTGCGATGGCCGCCGCCGCAGAGCAGGAGATGAAAGCAAGGGTTGTGGAAATGCAGGCAAAAGTTGTAGAGGCAGAGGCTCAGGTTCCGCTCGCAATGGCAGACGCTTTGAAGAACGGCAAATTGGGAGTTATGGACTATTACAACCTGCAAAACATAAAGGCAGATACCCAAATGCGCGCCCAGATTTCCGGTGTTTCGGAAAAGGATTTGGATCGCAAGTAGGCATTTTGCGCAATGGAAACCTTTCTAATATTTTTTGCTATAATCGCTATCCAAATGATAGCGGCTTATACCAAGCAAAAAAAGGAAGCTGCTAAACGGCAAGCGCAGAAAAGGCTGCAGCAAGCCTCGCCTCAGGAATCTCTTCCTGAGCAGGATCCTTTCAAGGAAGTCCGGGAAATGATGGGCTTGCCTCCAATGGAAGAATCTCGCTTGGAGGAAGAGGAGGAAGAAGAATTAGAGGAGGCGCAGGAAGAGACGCAAGAAGAGCTTGCTTTTAAACAAGAAGGCCATATTCCTGTAAATTTGCCGTTCCAGTCTGCTGCAGAAAGAAAACACGTAACAGCAGAAACTGAGCCGGAACGCGAAGTTTTGCGCAAAACCAATAAATTGAAAATAGACATAAGCAAGCCGGAACAGGGAATTCTATGGGCTGCGATTTTACAAGAGCCACGTTACAGAACAAAGTGGAAACCACTAGCCACTAGCCACTAGCCGCCATGCTCTCCCTTGCGTCTTCCGTAGCCGACCTTGCAGTAGAAAAAATAGAGTTGTTTATACTGGCTCTTGTGCGCATTGCCATGATAATTTTTTTGCTGCCTGTCTTTAGCATAAATACCGTGCCGGCAACCGTGAAAGCCGCAATATCCATGTTGCTTGCGTTTTTGGTGTTTCCTCAAATGCCGTTAATCAGTTTTACCATCGCAAACTCGCCTGTATTCTTTTTTATGATTGTTTTGGAGCAGGTTTTTATTGGAATGGTAATCGGTTTTACAGCATCGTTTCTCATACATTTTATAACTATGGGCGGAGAATTGATTGCCAGAGACATAGGTTTAATGCAAGGGACCATGAATCCTTTTATCGAATTTCAAAGCAATGTGTTTTCAACGCTTTTAACCATGATTATGGTAATTATATTTTTGGCGAGCGGCGGCCATTACTTTTTTATCCGTGTGCTTTTTGAGTCATTTCAGTATATTCCAATGGGGAATTTTGTTTGGGATACCCGCAGTTTCGCTACCGTTTTGATGCTGCTTTCTGCCAGTTCTTTTGTTGTTGCGTTTCAGTTTGCCGCTCCTGTTATCGGCGCGATTTTTTTGTGCACTGTTTCGCTTGGGCTTATGAACAGAGTGATGCCGCAAATGCAGGTTTGGCTTTTGGGAATTCCGTTAAAAGTTTTTGTGGGCACTTTGGTTATAGTTTATTCTTTGCCTCTTATGGTACAACTTTTTAATGCGAATTTTGAGCAGTTGCAAAGGGCTTTGTATGCTATTTTGAGAGCCGGGAGCGGGCAGTAATGGCAGAAGACGAAGATAAAACCGAGGAGCCTACCGCCAAGAAAAAGGCAGATGCGATTAAAAAGGGGCAAATTGGGCGTTCAATGGATTTTTCCTCGGCCATAGCCTTGATTTCTGCGTTATGCGGGTTTTATCTATTTGGCGGAGATTTTGCCGCAAGCTGCAAAGCTGTTATGCGAGAATTTTTTACCGATTATTTGGATTGGCAGCCAACCTTGACAAATTTTTCCGCGCTTGCGTATTATGTTTCGTATTTGATGATGAAAATGCTTGCGCCTTTGCTTTTGTTTTTTTTGGTTCTTGGCTTGATAGGCAATTATGTTCAGGTGGGCTGGCATTTTACGCTTGAGAAATTGAAGCCGAAATTTTCAAATGTATTTTCTTTGTCGGGCTTGAAGCAGATATTCGGAAAGAATGCCTGGGTAGAGCTTTTCAAGGGCATTGTGAAAATGACTATTGTGGGGATAATCGCTTATATGGTTATAAAAGACCACTACGAAGATATTTTATATATGGTAGACATGGAAATTGGTGTTTTTTGCGTTTACATGATAGATGTTTTGGTTGAGATGCTTTTAAAGGTTATAGTGTTTTTGATTATACTTGGCATAGCGGATTTGATTTATCAAAAGAGAAAGACGCATAATGAAATAAAGATGACTAAAAACGAAGTTAAGGATGAGTACAAGAATTCGGAGGGAGATCCGAAAGTGGTAGCGGCTCGCAAACGTTTTATGTACAAGCTGCATCAGCAGTTTATGATGAAAGAGGTTCCGAGCGCGACTGTTGTAATAACCAACCCTACGCATTTGGCGATAGCACTTCGTTATGAGCAAGGAAAAGACGCTGCTCCGTTGATAGTAGCGAAGGGAGAGGACAAGGTGGCGGAGCGGATAAAGCAGCTTGCTGCGGAAAACGATGTTCCCATAGTGGAAAACAAGCCCCTAGCTCGCGCCATGTACGATGTAGTAGAGGTAGGGGATCCGTTGCCGCTGGAATTTTTCGCTGCGGTAGCGGAAATTTTGGCAGCCGTGTTCAGGAAAAAGGAAATAGCTATGTAAGATTTTTTCCACTATCTGCCGCCTTTATTTCACCACAAAAATCTTGCTCGGCATTCCTTGCTTTTTTTCAATATACACTCCGCTTGGCAAAGTTCCATATACTTTTTTCCCTCTAAGGTTGTAGTACTCAGGAGTTTGGCTAGTGGCTAGCGGGGAATGGCTAGTGGATAAGATTGGCGTTTCTTCGTTGCTGCTGCTACTGCTACTTGATGATGCATTTTCGCTGCTGCTTGACGATACATTTTCACTGCTGCTGCTTGATGATGCATCTTCGCTGCTGCTGCTGGATGACGTATTTTCTCTGCTGCCAACAAACGTAGTTACGCTGCGTCCAGGAAGGCTGGCAGAAAATGCTTTGCCGCTCACATTAATATCTGCCTGCTTTGCCAGATTCTCTGTTCCCGAAGTACGCCACGCCTCCATTGTTCCAACAGCTTCGCTTACGGAGAAATTCACGCTCTGGGCCGATGAATTCATATTGACGGCAACTATAACCACCGTGCCGTCATCGCCCTGATAGGCAGAAATAAAGGTGCGGGTATCGTCACTGGACCCAAAGCGAGACGGGCTTGTTTCAACACGATGGAATCCAGGGCGAATGAATTTTGAGTATTGCGCAGTGATCCAGCCACGCTTGGTCACCTGGCCGTTTGCCCCCAATGCAGTGGTGTTTTCAAGGGCTTTGCCATCATGCAAAACGCCGTAAAATCTGTGGATGTACCACCAAACCCACGTGCTGAACCCGCCGGCAACCTTGGAGTAGTGTATCATCCTTGCGGTTTTCATAGCGTCTCCCTCCTTGGAGGCGTCCCAAATGTTTCCATCGTGGTTGTTGGGAGTGTACACCTCAGTCATCCAAAGCTCTTTCCCCGCAGGGCGCCCTATTTCTTCAAAGCGAGGCCACTGAAAAGACAGTGCAGGATCCGACAAACTAGGCCTGTAAACGCCATAGAAGTGAGTACCGTAAATATCTGTGTTCGCACGAGCGCCGGCATCGTTCAGCATGGCGGTAAATATAGGCTTGGCTTGTCCGTTACTGCCGGACCACGCCTCATACTGAAACGTTTCAGGCGAAATGACTTTGACACGGGAATCTATGTTCCCTGCGTGATCCCTCATGTAATTTACCATTTCCTCTTGCGTCCACACGCACCAGCCTTCATCGTATTCGTTTATACCGTAATCCGGCTCGTTCTGTATGGAAACAGCGTACAGGTTTACGCCGTTATCGTACATATATTTGATGTATGCGTTTATGTGGTCCGTATATGCCGCATAACTGTTGGGGTTTAGGCGGTAATATTTCACTCCATCGCTGGGTCTGGTCATGTTTTGCCGCATGCTCGTTGGAGGGTGCCACGGCGAAGCAAACACTAATATTCCGTTTTCCGATGCCCATTTGGCATTGGCTAGAGTTTGGCTCCATTCGCTTTGGCTTACGCCCAAATAAACCCGCATAATGGTAAATCCCAATTGATTTTGGCCGTTGCCAAACACAAGTTGCCTGTTTGCGGACGATATAAGCCCGTTGGGGTTCCAAGTGATGTCCACCCCGCCAAACCCGCGTATTATCTGATGCTTCACAGATAGGTCAACCGTCACAGCGGTTTGAGCCCAAGCCTCGCCGGTAAAATAAAGCGCCAGCGCAACAAGAGTGGTGAAAAATGATCTCATGTTCATAAAAACCTCCTCTATTTATCCAAATATAGAAAATTCCACTGTTGTCCAATAAAAAAATAAATTGATTCAAAAAAGGCAAATGAATCTATTAATTGCCGTTTTTTCGCCGATATAAAAAGCGAGTCCCATTTTTGAATTTCACGTTTTCACTCCTGCTATAAAAAACAGGTCCGGCTCCGGCGGCGGCCTCCTGAACGCAATTCTGGCAAAAGAAATGTACTTTACAAGGTTCCAGCGTTCAAGGTGCTGGAGCACAAGGCATCCGAGCTTGAGGATATGGCTCTTTTGCTTCCAACGCCTACTTCCGGGGCATGTTATACAGCTACAGCGATGTAATCCGTTTTTTTCGTAAAAAGGCAATGCGTTTTTGTATGCATCAACTATAATAAAGCGGCAACCTGCATGTTGCGATGGAGTTTAAACGAAATTTGCCATCATTTTAGGTGGCACTTCCTGTGCCTTCCTTAATGTTTTGCCCAAAATGTCACTTTTTTTGATTTTTTCCTTTTGAGAAGCGTCTAAGTATATATGAGGACAAAATTGGAGAATCTCATTATGCGAAGAAAGACAGGGAAATTGTTCGACAGCAATTTCAAATTCATCATAGCCGAGGCAAGCCCTTCGGCGGTAATCCACATGATAAACCGGCTTTTCCAAAAGAACTACCCGCCTGACACCATAGTTGAAGTCAGGGAGCCCAAGGAGTTGACAACGGAAAACCCGAAATCTGGCGATTTGGGGGAAATATTCACGGACATGGTAATAACCTTATCCTGTGATGGCAAAAAAGACACCTATCTCATAGAAGCGCAAATCAAAGACGATTCCGAGATAATGCTTAGGATTTTCAACTACAGCGTCCAGATAGCCATGAAGGGCAAAACCGTTTCCGAAGACGGCAATCGCATGGTTATAGATATGCCAGCCCCAGCTGTGATTTACTTGGAAACGTCTGAACCCTGATTTACCTGATTTGAGGATTTACTTGATTTTCTCAGCCTTGTGCTTTGCAATCATGTTAATCCCTTAATCATGAAAATCGTGGTTCAGACAATAAGGTTTCCGAGCTTGAGGACATGGCTCTTTTGCTTCCGTTCTATCTGCTGAAAATCCGGGAAGAATTGAAGAAAAACGAAAAAGACCCCGTGAAGCGGAAGGAGTTATCCGAGAGATTGAAATGCTATGTATCAGAAATCTGCGAAGTTTTGCAAAAGAGCCAGGAAAATTTCTATATTACAAACAAAGATGCTGTAATGTTGCAGGAACGCATGTCCAACATACATTCAAAGCTTTACGGCAGATACAAGGAATTTCGGGAGTCCAACATGACGTTGAAGCAGATGTATAACAAGAGTGTGCTAAAGAAGATCGACGACGCCGAAGCCAGAGCCGAAGCCAGAGCCGAAGCCAGAGCAGAAGCCAAAGCAGAAGCCAAAGTTGCGAAGGCCGAAGCACAGGCCGAGAAGCGTGGCTTAACCCAGGGCATGGCCCAAGGCATAAGTCAAGTTGCCAAGGCTATGAAAGCCGCAGGCGACACTGTGAGCAAAATCATGAGTTGCACTGGTCTTTCCCGGCGCGAGATTTCGGCGCTGTAGTAGCTGCTAGCCACTCTCAATTTTTCTATCTTACTGCAATATGGCGCAGACCATGCAAAATTTAGCTCTTGGAGGGGCTGAATTCCAGCCCTGTTTTTTCCTATTTTCAAGATTTTATAACTCTCAACTTCTTAAAAGGAGGTTCCTATGAACACCTATAAACTCATTTATAAGCAGCTTTCCTTCCTGTTTGTCCTTTTAATCGGGGTTCAGACTGCTTTTGCGCAGACAGTGTGGAATGGCACTGTGGATACGGATTGGTATGATCCGAATGATGATTACTTTTTGCTTTCCACTGCAGAGGAGCTTGCGGGGCTGGCTGTGCTTGTAAATAATGGCACTGATGATTTTGAATACAAAACCGTTGCGCTTGGCGAAAATATTTTGCTTAACAATATAACGGATTGGAATGATTGGGGCGATAGCGAAACTGGTTTAAATATGTGGACTCCTATTGGCAAGGGGGACAATTCTTTCAAAGGCATTTTTGACGGCGGTGAACATATAGTAAGAGGAATGTATATTTCCGGTACAAATAATACTCATCAGGGTTTGTTCGGTTTTTCTCATGGGACGATAATGGATCTAGGGGTAGAAGCCTTTTATGTTAAGGGCCAAAATGATATTGGCGGTTTAGCAGGGCGCAGCGATGGCAAAATTGCCAATTGCTATGCTATAGGAAAAGTATCTGGAAGTTTGCGATATATTGGAGGCTTGGTAGGATATGGCGATCACAGTAATTGCCTAATATCCAATAGCTATGCTTTGACAAATGTGCTTGCATTGCCGGAAGTAACACATGGCATAGGCGGCTTATTTGGAGGTGTACGGTGTAAAATTGTTAATAGCTATGCTGCTGGAACTGTGACTGCGACTGGAAGCCCGAAGAATATAGGAGGCTTGATTGGAGATAATACTAAGACCGATACACATAATAGTTATTATGATGATACGAACAGTGGCGACAATTCTGAAGGAACTCCAAAAACAACTTTGGAAATGGCGTCTTCAGCTAGTTACACCGGATGGGATTTTAAAAATATTTGGGAAATGGATGGGCTTACTAATGGCGGAATGCCTTATTTGCTGTGGCAAGATGTTTCATCAGTGTGGGATGAGATAGATGTGGAGCCTATAGGCATAATAGAATATACTGGTAGTCAAATCACGCCTAAGCCTGAGGTGACTTTTAATGGTGCTAAGTTGGAAGAAGATGTGAATTTCGAGTATAAATATGGTGAAAATATAAATGTATTAAATGGCGGCTTTGTTCATATAGTTGGCATAGGCTCTTATGAAGGCAAGAAGCACAGAGCTGTTTTTGAAATTGCTCCAAAAAATGACTCGCCGGCATTTCCTATCCCCGGTCCTAGCCCTATACGCATAACTGATTATAAAGTTTTAATTTCCTCAGACATAGACAGCCTTCTGCCACAGGATTATTTTTGGAAAGATGCAGAAAGTGTTAAAAAAATATATGGAACGCAGCCTATTGAAATATATTACCAACCTCCAAATTATGGGATGCCATCAATAGGCACAATTTATGTAACTATTTTAGACATAACTTGGTACACAAGCCATTCTTCTGAAAATGCCTTTGTAATTTCCACGGCACAGGAGCTTGCAGGACTGGCTGAACTTGTAAATGACGGCACAGAAGATTTTTCCGGCAAAACTGTGATGCTTGGCGCAGACATAGACCTTAGCGGTTATAAGTGGATACCCATAGGCATACCAAGTTCTGAATATTTCAAAGGCACTTTTGACGGCAAAGGGTATAAAATCAGCGGGATGAGCATATCTGTTATAAATGATGATTATAGTGGTTTGTTCGGTTATTTTAGCGGTGCGATAAAAAATTTGGGCTTGGATGGATTTTCTGTTAATGGCACAAATTATACAGGCGGGCTTATAGGATATGCGATGGATGCTGTTGAAATAAGCAATGTTTGGGTTGATGGCAATGTGACCGGAGCAGATAATGTAGGCGGGTTTATAGGCTATGCAAATGCAACGGTTACTATAAAAGATGCGATGGCAAATGGCAGTGTAACCGGAGCGGATAATGTAGGTGGATTTGTTGGCTATGCCGGTGATTCAATTGCCATAAACAATGCGTGGACGCAGGGTAACGTAACCGGAGTGAACAATGTGGGCGGGTTTATTGGCAATGTCACTGAATTTTCGTATATAGTCAACGCTAGAGCCACCGAAACCAGCAGTGTAACCGGAAATGATACATTGGGAGGGTTTATTGGTTTGGGCGCAAAAGATTGGATAAAAAACAGTTATATGCGTGGAACTATAGCTCGCACGGATGAGAACCGTAATGCCTTTGCAGGCGGATTTGTTGGCTATACAGATGCTCGAATCACCATTCAAGGATACAAGTTGAACATATATAATAGCTATTCAACAGTTCAGTTTAGTTCCAATTGGGTTAATAAACAGCCGATATACGGCATCAAGGGCAATGATAATTTCGAGAATGTTTATTATATAAAAGAGCCTGAAGGCGAGGGTTCCTGTAATGGATATAACTGTTCTTCTAGCGCAGAAATGAGATCCGAGGCGTTTGCGCAAAAATTAAACGATTACGCTTCAATGAATATTTCATCTGCCAAGCGGTGGGTGTATAATCATGTTGGTTATCCGGAACTTAGCAAAGACGATTTGCCTCCGTTTAATCTTGCCAATTATTTTGCCAGCGGAGACGGAACAGAGAATAAGCCATATCTAATAAAAACCAAACGGCAGCTTACAGACTTCGCTTCAATTGTAAACGCAGAAAAAGAAGATTTTGATGGTAAATATGTAGCTCTCGGCGCAGATATAAATTTGAACGATACTTTGGGTTGGGAAAAATGGGACAGTACTACTTCTTCGCTTAACCAGTGGATTCCGATAGGACAAGAAGGATATTTTAAAGGCACATTTGACGGTCGTGGCAATGTAATCAATGGAATGTATATATCTATATCAAATTCAAATGGAGAAAAACTCGGTTTATTTGGATATATTGATAATGCAGAAATAAAAAATTTAGGCGTAAATGCTTTTTATATCAATGGAGGTGCTAGCATTATTGTAGGAATTAGAGGAGGACTTGGAGGAATTGCAGGATATGCCAATGGAGCTATCATAAGAAACGTTTGGGCAAATGGCAATATAACCGGCGATAGTGATGTTGGCGGCTTAATTGGTTCTGAGTTTGAAGATTCTGAAATTATCAACAGTTACTCTGCTGTTAAACTGAAAGGCAATTCCAAATACACAGGCGGTTTAATTGGTTCTAGTTATAATAATAGCGATGAATATTATAGCTGCCCAAATATAAAAAATGCTTATTTCAACGGCAATAAAGGTATTGGAGATGTATCAAAAAAATGCGATATTAGTGGTGCTGTTCGCTTGGATTTGAATGATATGCGCTCTGAAGATTTTATGTATGATTTGAATGATTACATTGTATTTTCAAAATTAGATTCCGCAAAAAAATGGGTGTATGACGGGAGCTATCCGAAATTAAGCGCAGATTATATGAGTTTTGATATCGCATACTTATTTGAAAGCGGAAACGGAGAGGAAGATACTCCTTATGTGATTAAAACTAAACGGCAATTGACAAATTTTGCCAAGCTTGTGAACAACGGCAGAGAACTCTTTGAAAATAAATACGTAGCTCTTGGCGATGATATAACGCTTGAAGGAAAATGGATTCCAATAGGCACTTCAAGCGATAAATATTTCAAAGGCACTTTTGACGGACAAGGCAACACAATCAGCGGAATGAAAATATCCGGCGGAAACAATCTTGGTTTGTTCGGTTATTTTGGCGGAACTTTAAAGAATTTGGGCATCAGCGATTATGAGATTAACGGCAGTCAAAATTTAGGCGCAGTTGTAGGACGCACAGAAGCGAATGCAACTTTAATAAATGTTTGGGCAGATGGTACTATTAGCGGAACAAGCAATATGGGTGGGCTTGTTGGCTATGTTTATGCAAATACCGCCATAAATAACAGCTATGCGCTTGGAAGCATAACCGGAACAAGTTCAAAAGGCGGATTAGTCGGTTACAGCAATTTCTCCGCTTCTTTAAATATAACCAATTGTTATTCTGCAATTTCATCAAACAGTTTAATAGGCACAGGCAGCGGAACTGTAAGCCACAGTTTCTTGTACGATGGTACTACTGCAACAAGCAATATGAAAGAAGAGGTTTTTGCGAATGATTTGAATGAATACGCTTCGCTTTCAAATATTATGTTTGCAAAAGAATGGGAATATAATGAGGCTGGTTTCCCTAAATTAACCAATAAAGATGTTTTAGGTGATTCTCTGCAAGGAGACGGCTCAAAAGAAAAGCCTTATATAATTTCAAAAAAAGAAGAGTTGATTTTATTTGCAAAGATAGTTAATATGGGCAAAAAAGACTTTTTTGATGAATATGTTGCTCTTGGCGGTGACATAGACTTTAGCGACAATATCGCATTTATACCTATAGGTACCTACGGCCATCCGTTCAGAGGCAGTTTTGATGGTCGTAAATTTTCCATATCCAATATTACTATAGATACGGGTGAGGATAATCAAGGGCTTTTCGGCAGCATAGATGGTGCAAGGATAGAAAATATATATGTTAGCGAATTTGAAATAAATGGCGGAAATTATATCGGTGCAATAGTAGGTCGTTCTAATGGAAATAGCTCTATAAGCAACAGTTGCGCAAAAGATGGAAAGGTAACAGGCGGTGATTATGTGGGAGGCTTGGCAGGCTCTATTGGCAGCATTGCAAGCAGTTGCGCAGAAAGAGTGAGTGTTAATGGCAACAACAATGTTGGCGGCTTGGCTGGCTCAGTTACATCTGTTAATTTAAGCTATGTGAATAGTGATTTAATAAAAGCAAATATAAACGTGGGTGGACTGGTTGGCGAAGGTTCTTATATAACAAATAGTTATGCGATAGTAAACGTTGAAGGATATAACTACGTTGGAGGTTTATTAGGTAAATTTCTTGGGTATTATGATGAGTGTGATGTCTGTCCCATAGCTAAGATTACACACAGTTATGCAAGCGGAGAAATAACTAGTAGTGGCAACTATATAGGAGGTCTTGTAGGCGACGATTATGTTGAGCTAATTAATTCCTATTACAATAGCGATGGCAATTCATCTAGCAGTAGTAGTGGTGGTAGTTCAAGTAGTGGTGTATATATGGCCCCACCCAACGGGCCTGGTTTATCCGGAGAAGAGATGCAAAATGAATCTATTTTTATACATGCTGGCTGGGACTTTACAAATATTTGGGATAGAGTTGACGGTTGGAATGAAAGCATGCCCTTTTTGCGGTGGGCTGCAGAGACAAAGCCATTTCCTAATAATATCATAGTTTATTATACTTACAAAAAAGATTTAACTCTTGCCGATATTCCACCATATACTGATTGTAATTGGGCAAGTCCCACTGCTCCGGTTTTTGCAGGCAATAATCAAATATTTCCCGCAATATACCAACCGCAAGGCTTTGCCCCCTCTTATGGCACAATTACCGTAAACATATCTAAAAAAGAAGGCGAACCTGATTTCCCGCCCATAGACACAATTGACGCGGTTTTCTCAGAAGGCTTAATACTCGGAAGTATTATTATTAAATCAGAAGGTTATGAATGGCAGCAACCGGGTCTTTCAGTTGAAGCCGGAAATTATAACTTTAGCGCAACTTATTTAGACTCTAATTATACTAATTCAATCGCAGGAAAAATAACCGTAAATATCAGTCCAGCCAAAAGCGAACCTCCATCATTCCCCTCAGATACAGTGAGAACTACTTATAACGAAAATAAAACGCTTGCAAGCGTCTGGCCACCGAATAATTACACTTGGGTTTCAGAAGGGGCATACATTGGAAATGTAGGCGCTAACGTTCACAAAGCGGATTATAAAAACAAAAATTATGAATATTCCAAACGTGGAGATATAATCGTAATTGTCGAGCCAAAAGAAGGCACAGAACCGACACCAGCACAAAATCCAGATGTTACTGATTACTACAAAGAAGGCTTAACTCTTGGCAGCATAAATATGGATAATTATCCCGGCTACAAATGGGTAAATGAAGACTATGAGGTTTTCCCAAAGACATATGAACTAGAAGCTACTTATGTACTAAATTATACTGACCCCGTACTTGTAACTCTGAACCTAACAGTCAATAAAAATCCGACAGACAAACCCGCTTTCTACCCAATATCCGTAGATGTCTCGTACAGCAGCGATTTAACTCTTGCTAAAATACCTTTGGACTCCGGTTACGCATGGGTTGATCCAACAACAAAGGTTCCAGAAGGCACCGGGCAACAATTCCTCGCAACCTATAAACATCCGCATTATACCCTGCTTTCAGAACAGGGAAAAATAACCGTAAATGTTCACAAAGGCTCAGGCATATTGTCTATTGAAAACTGGACTTACAAAGAAAATCCAAGCGTCCCGGACACAAGCACGCAAACAAATGGCGCTATAACTTTAGAATACAGAGGCACAACATACAGCGGAACGCTTTACGAAGACTCCGAACCGCCAACAGAAGCAGGCGAATACACACTCACCGCAACATATGCGGCAATGTACCCTTACCCCGCATTCACAAAATCGGTAAAATTTGAAGTTGAAAAAGCACCCGGAGAAGCAACCGTAATCATCGATGGATGGAGAGTAGGCTCAACTACCAGCAACCCAGCCGTGTTCTCAGAAACAAACGGAACAGACTATGTCTCGTATATCTACAGAAGCATAGACAACAGCTATGCACCGCAAAAATCAAAACCATACAACTCCGGCGACTACATGCTAATAGCAACCTTCCCGGCAACAAGCAATTACGCAACAGTCAAAGACACAACATACTTCACCATAAGCAACCTGGACGCAATAGAACTAACAGTATTGTGGAGCAGCGAAGATGTCTTTGAATTCAACAAAATGGTTCAATACCCCGTTCCATATGTTGAACACAACGGAACAGAAATCCCGCTCACCCTCCTGAACGCCCGCTCCGAAGCCGGCAAATACAGCGGCATATTAAGCGCAAGAGCCGTAATAGAAAACGAAAAAATAGCTCGCAATTATGTCCTCAAAAACAATACCAAAAGCTTTGAAATCACCAAAAAGCCGCTAAAAACATTCTTCAAAGAAGACGGCAAAATAGATGGCTACGGCTCAAACGAAAAAGATACAGTCTGGGTTCCACACTACGTATTCGCAGACTCCGCCTCCCTGCACAACCTCCTGAAATCACTGCTCGCCTACAACGGCTTCGCCACAGACACAACCAAAAAACCAAACGAAACCGACAACGAATCCACCCTAAACGGCGATCCAAAGATAACATTAAACTATGAGTCACTCTCAACTCTCAACTCTCAACTCTCAACTCTATCAAAAAGAGTAGAAACCACCCAAAAAGCAACGGCCACCATAATCACCGATGATGTCTCCGCCAAAAACTACACCCTTTCCAGAAGCAGCGTAGTTGTGATGGAAGCCATAGAAGAAGAAGACGGCCTTCCGCAAATATTCTGCAGAAGAAATTTAACCTGCGCCCCCATGAGCGAAGCCTCTTGCGCAGCGATAGGCGGCGCAGTTGTGAGCAGTTGCACAATGTACTGCATACTTGAAGGCGCAGACGGTGAAATCTGCGTAACGATGCCGATGGCTTCTTGCGCAATAATGGAAGGCAAAACCACTTATGACTGCGGCTCCACGCCTCTAGTCAAAAACTTCAGCTTCGCAGGCAAATTCCGCATATGGCAAACCGCAAGCGGCACTCTGAACATAGACTTGGGCTACATGCCGCCCACCCCTGTAACCATGCAGATATACAACCTAAAAGGCAGCCTGATAAGCACCGAGCAAATAAAAACCCGCTACGCAAGCATAAAACTCCACTCCCCTACCGGCAAGTACGTGTTCAAAGCTGGAAAGATTAGCGCGACGCATGTGGTTTATTAAAGAAGCAGCTACCTGCTCATAATATTCGTAATCAAGGTTGCCAAGGCTATAGATGCGGCGCATATGCTGCCTATCACAGCAGTCATTCGGGAAGAATCCCCACGGAATTTCTCCAGCTTAACACCAAGATCAGCCAGCTTGCTCTCAAACTTAGTTCCAAACTCCGAAATCTCGCTACGCACATCGGCTCGCAATTTTTCAAAATCCACACGTAATCCAGCAAAACCCATGCTAAGATCATTGAATTTTTCATCCAGTGCATCTATTCGCCCATCCATTGAATCCATTCGCATATCAATGTGGTTTATGTGGTTACCCTGTGTGTAGAGGGTCAGGGTAATAATGTCCTCGTGCGAGAGGCTGCCGCCACTCGCAAGCTTTTTCTTTATCTCCTCCACCTGCGGTTTCAGAGATTCCAAGATGATATCATCCATCTTCGTTCCATAGTCGCTTTTTTCGACCATAATACACTTCTCCTATAAAAGATACAAAAATATCAACAGACAAAATTAAGTTCTTAACTCCTAAAAGTAATTTAATAAAAATAAATGCCGAAAGAAAATCAACATTTACAGCATAAATATACAATTTTTTTCG
>Ga0181987_12196_pt1 | contig 27045 bp, 19 predicted proteins | sample TergutCo191P1_FD_120224 | JGI IMG/M metagenome (GOLD analysis project Ga0181987, IMG submission 120224)
CTAGGCTAGTGGCTAATAGGAAGTGGCTAGTGGCTATTTCACAAAAATAATGCTTTTGTATATGAGTTACCACTAGCTACTAGCCATTAACTACTAGCCAAACCAATTAATCAGCATTTACTATAGTATTGAATACATATTCTTGGTGTTTTCTTTGCATGCTTTTAGCAACTCGTCGAGAGACACGTTTTTTAAACCGGCCAAAACTTGAGCTATGCAGGGAATCATTGCTGGGGTGCAGACTTTACCTCTGAAAGGCACGGGTGCAAGATAGGGAGCATCTGTTTCCAAAAGAATTCTGTTCAAAGGAATTAGCTTTGCCGCTTCCTTTATTGTTGCGGTTTTTTCAAAAGTCACAGCTCCGGTCATTCCGAAAAAATACGTTCCTTTCAGAGATAAAACTTTTTCTGCGAAATCTGCAGTGCCTGTGTAGCAGTGAATGTGAGCTTTGATATGCTCGTTATCTATTTTTTGCAAAATTTCAAATGCATCGGCATCTGCTTCACGAATATGAAACACAAAGTTTTTTTTAAAACTTAAGCCTATTTCTATTTGCCTTAAAAAAACGGAATTTTGCAAGGCCATATTTTCTTTGCTGTAATGATAATCAAGCCCTATTTCTCCGAGCGCAAGCACTCTCGGCAGTTTTAAGCACTCAAGTAAATCATGCTCTGCTTGCTCATTGTATTTTTCCACTTCCAAAGGGTGCACTCCAAAAGCACCGAAAATTTGAATCCCGTTTATTTCTTTTTCCATTAAAAAATTTCGTGCCCAAAGGAAATCTTTTGGGTCGCAGGCAATGTGAACAATAGCCTCGGGAGCCGGGTTCATTTGCTCAAACAAAGACTGTAGAGTTCCGCCGCTTTTTTCCAGAATAGTGTCTATGTGGCAATGCGTGTCTATGAAGTTCATAGCTTGCCGCTAACGCACAGAAATGCTTTTTGAGGGCCTTTATCTCGCAGGAGATGCGTTAAAGCTCGTGTGTCAATGCCTGCCAAAGCAGGAATGTTTTGGCGAACAAGAGCTGCTTTCAAAGACTCTTCGCTGCTCCAATTGGAAGGCTCGCTTATTTCTCTGGTTATTAAACCGGCTGCGGCAAACTTTGCGCCGCCTGTGCTTTCATGGTTAATCCCGTAGCAACCTATTTCCGGTGCTGTCATGACAATGAATTTCCCTGCATAAGAAGGGTCGCTCATAATTTCCTGATAGCCAATCATAGACGTATTAAAAACTACCTCGCCTTGAATATCTGCGCTTGCTCCAACGGAATACCCGTGAAACACACTGCCGTCTTCCAGTTTCAAATACGCCTTTTTTTCTCGCTGTTCCTTGAAATTCATAGTGAGAATATAGAATTTTTTTTGTCTTAATCAGCGTTTACTATATTCAATTCTGTGATTTTGCTTTCGCTTGATTTGCTTGGAACTTTTGCTTTTGCCATAACGGGAGCGGTTAAGGCTGCAGACCGAAACCTGGACTGGTTTGGCGCAATTGCGCTTGCTTTTGCAACTGGCACGTGTGGCGGCATTATGCGAGATGCTCTTCTTGGCAACCATCCGCCTGTGGCTCTGCAACAACCTGTTTACGTTATTGTTTGCATTTTTGCCGCAATTCTCATTATAGTTGCTCAGAAAAAAATAGTTTCAATATGGCTTTTTGTTCAAATAGCAGATGCTATAGGGCTAGGAACTTTTGCGGCAATAGGCGCAATTCACGCAGAAAATGCCGGAGCAAACGGAGTTGCCATAGTTGGCCTTGCAGTGCTAACCGCAGTTGGAGGCGGAATGCTCAGAGACATTTTGGCTGGGGAAATACCGCAGGTGCTGAAAAGTGATTTTTACGCAACAGCAGCGCTTATAGGCGGTTTATTCTTTTGGATCTTCGGGCTTTTTACAAGTGAGTTTCATGAAATTAAGGTTTTCTTGACAATAACGATAACAATTGTTTTGAGATTATACGCAATGAATGCAAAATTGAATTTGCCTAAAATGCGGGGGTAAACCCCCGCATTAAAAGATTACATATCCATTCCGCCCATACCGCCCATTCCACCCATGCCGCCCATTCCTCCGGGCATTGCGGGTTTTTCTTCTTTCTTCTCAACAACAACACATTCGGTTATGAGAATCATGGAAGCAATGGAAGCAGCTTTTGTGAGCGCAGTTTTGGAAACTTTCGCCGGGTCTATAACACCTGCTTTGGAAAGGTCTTCGTAAACATCGGTTTTAGCATTGTAGCCAAAATCACCTTTGCCTTCTTTAACTTTGTTAACCACAACGGAGCCTTCTTTGCCTGCGTTTTCGGCAATCTGGCGCAGAGGTTCTTCCAGTGCACGGCGAATAATCGCAGCACCAGTGTTTTGGTCTTGGTTTTCCAGTTTCAAAGAATCTATTGCAGATGCAGCGCGAATAAATGCAACTCCGCCGCCGGCTACAATGCCTTCTTCAACAGCGGCACGTGTTGCGTGCAGAGCATCGTCAAAGCGGTCTTTTTTCTCTTTCATGGCAACTTCGGTATCTGCGCCAACTTTAATAACGGCCACGCCACCGGAAAGTTTAGCCAAGCGTTCCTGGAGTTTTTCACGATCGTAATCGCTTGTGGTTTCTTCTATCTGCTTTTTGATTTGGCTTATGCGAGCCTTTATGCTTGCAGAGTCGCCGGCACCTTCCACTATGGTGGTGTTGTCTTTGTCTATGGTTATGGATTTTGCCTGTCCGAGAACGCTGGGAGGAGCATCTTCGAGTTTTGCGCCGGTTTCTTCGCTAACAAGCTGGCCACCGGTTAAAATGGCAATATCTTCGAGCATTGCTTTTCTGCGATCACCAAAGCCGGGGGCTTTAACGGCGGCAACCTTAATGGTGCCACGCATTTTATTCACAATAAGCGTTGCAAGAGCTTCGCCATCAACATCTTCTGATATTATGAGCAGGGTTTTACCGGATTTTGCGATATTTTCCAAAATAGGGAGCAAATCTTTCATGCTGCTTATTTTTTTGTCGTATAGCAAAATATATGGGTTTTCCAGCTGAACTTCCATAGTGTCGGGGTTGGTAACGAAATATGGGGTTAAGTAGCCACGGTCAAACTGCATACCTTCAACAACATCGAGGGTGGTATCTGCGGTTTTTGACTCTTCGAGCGTTATAACGCCGTCGTTTCCGACTTTTTCCATTGCATCGGCAAGCATTTTGCCGATATCTAACTCATTGTTTGCGGAAATTGTAGCAACTTGCGTTATGTGCTCCTTGCCGTTTACCTTTACGGAAGCCTTGCTTATTTGCTCGGTAACCGCAACAACAGCTGCGTCAATGCCTCTTTTTATATCCATTGGGTTTGCGCCCGCAGCAACGTTTTTCAAGCCTTCACGGGCTATTGCCTGAGCTAGAACGGTTGCCGTTGTGGTTCCGTCGCCGGCTATATCGCTGGTTTTGGAAGCCGCATCACGAGCCATTTGCGCACCAAGATTTTCAAAGGAATCTTCCAGCTCAATGTCTTTGGCAACGGTTACGCCGTCTTTTGTAACGGCAGGCGCGCCAAAGGATTTGCCTAACATAACGTTACGTCCTTTTGGGCCAAGCGTTACCTTAACTGCATTTGCTAACTTATCCACGCCACGTAAAAGAGCTTCACGAGCTTGAATATCGAATTTTAACTGTTTTGCCATTTTTTCTCCTTGTTACAGAACTGCTAATACATCGTTTTCTTTAACGATGAGATAATTTGTGCCGTCAACGGTCACTTCCGTGCCGCTGTATTTACCGTAAAGAACCTTATCGCCAACCTTAAGCTCCATGGCTATTGTTTCGCCTTTATCGCTCTTGCGGCCTGCACCGACTGCCTTTACAAGGCCCTGCATGGGCTTTTCCTTTGCGTTGTCGGGAATGAATATTCCGCCTTGAGTTTTAGTTTCTGCTTCAATCGGCTCTATTAGAACTCGATCTGCAAGCGGTTTAATGGACATATTTACCTCTCGGTTAAGTGAAAATTTTACTTCGCTCTATTATAAGGCAAAAGTCGTGCCGGAACAAAAAACGGCGTTTTTGAGCGAAAAACAACGATTATATACTTATAACGTTGCAAATTGAAACGTAAACAGGTGTTCTGCAGTTACATTTTGAAACTATTTTGCCAGGAATGGCCACAATAATTTTTTTATCAATAAGTATATGAATATGTGCTTAATAACTATTTAATTATTTATTTATATGTTGATAATAGAATATTTATAATATTGAAAAAAATAAAATATTCCGAGAATTTCAAGGTTTAAAAAGATAAACCCCTATAACAGGATTGGAAATTGCCTAAAATTTTTTGATATTTAAGGTGTGTTTGTGAATGTCAATATAAACGCCTCTGAAAGCGCAACAGCGGCAGCCAAAATCGGTTGCCGCTGCTGCTCCCTTTGGGAGCAGTGCGTTTCAGTGTATTCACAAAAGAACCCGAAAAAAAACGGCGATTTGCAAGCCTTGCAAGCAATAAAACATCTATCTGCGGAGAACGGGATTTTAAACCTTGAAGCACCCTCCGAATTCGCAAAAGAATGGTTTTTATGGCGTTTTCAAGGCGCTTTCCTGGAAATTGCAAAGGAAATCGATAAAAGCATAGAGCAAATTTCCGTTTTTGCCCCGCAAATAAAAGAAGCAACCAGTGTTTTGCCGCCGCCAATCCTTAAAACTCCGGAAAAACCGGTTAAAACCAATTTCTGTAAAAAATACAAACTGAGCAATTTCATAGCAGAAACTTCCAATGAATTAGCCGTTAAGAGCGCTAATTTCATAGCGGCAATGCCACGTGCCCAAGAAAACTTTTTGGTTATAAAAGGTGCTGCCGGGCTTGGCAAAACTCATTTGCTGCATGCCATTGGGAACGAAGCTGCCGCAATTTGGGCAAAAAAAGCCGTTTTGTGGGATTCAGATCGTTTCTTCAAAGAAAAACGCAAAGGCAACCTCTCTCAGCTCTACCAAGCCGATATGCTTCTTTTCGATGATTTGCAAAACATACACGCTTGGGAAAACGCAGAAAAAGACTTGCTGGACATACTCAAGGTATTGAAAAGCAAAGGCCAAACGCTTGTTGTAACAATAAACCCAAAAGCCAAGCATCAGGTTTGCAGCGAGCTTGCGGATTTCTTGAAAATGGGCATTAAGTGCGAGCTTAAAAAACCGGATTTGCAAACCAGAATAGCGATTTTGCGCCAGAAAGCCCTCGAAAAAGGCCTGCCGGTTGAACAACTGGAAAACAGTTGGAAACTCATAGCAGAGCAGCTGGGCGAAAGCGTTTGTTCTCTGGAAGGCGCAATAAATGAGCTTGCCGCCAGGCAAGCCTTGCTGAAAAGCGAAATAACCCCGCAAACCGTGCGCTTCTTTTATTCCAAGGAACAGAACTGCAAGGTGCCATCCATTGAATCCATAACACGAGCAACTGCGCTGGCTTACCAAATTCCTATAGAAACACTTCGCGGAAAAAGCCGCATGGCGCAAATAAACAAGCCACGGCAAATAGCAATTTACCTGTGCAGGCAAACAGGCCTTTCCCTCGTAGAAATAGGGAAATTCTTTAACAGAGACGCTTCTTCAATTGTAAACGCTGTTCAAAACATAAAAAAAGAGCTGGAATCCCCTAACGGCTATTCTCTTGAATTCGGGCTAAAAGATATTCTAAACGCAGCAGTGTGATTTTTTTCTAAATTACGTTTATGCTGGATTTTTACCCTACACATATACATTATCCGCTGGAGGAAGCGGAAAAGAAATATCAAGAAGGCGCTTTGAAGCAAATTGAAGGCCATTTGCTTGATTTTGTTGATAGACATTTAGACGAAATAATGGACATTGCAAACGACGGCACTCTCTGCGGCGCAACGGATGTTGACATTATAGACGCCATAAAAGGAGAAATACTTGCTCGTGGTTCAATACAGCCTGCAGCAGAGCTTGCAGACATGATAAAAGAGATAAACAAGGAAATATGGTATAACGGCGAAAAAGAGCAGGAAAGCCAGAATCCAAAAGACATAGCCGAAAGATGGCAGGCAGAATATGCCGTTAAATGGCAAGAAGCCAGATTATTTGAGATATTTGTAGCTTTGGAACACTGTGAGCATAAAATACTTTCAAAATTCAGTGGGGTTAGGCCGTGACAGCAGCTACACAAGCCGAAACGCTTTACTTCAAGGACCTGAACCAGTATCAGACCCTCACCAACCAGGAGGAGCGTGGGCTTATATTAATTTTGCGAGACGACAGCAAAAAGAACATCCACAATGCAGCACTTCGCAAGCTTATATGCAGCAACCTGCGCTTTGTGGTTAGCGTTGCCCGCAAATACCAAGGCCGAGGGCTTAGCCTGCTGGATTTGATAAACGAAGGAAACCTTGGGCTTTTCAGAGCTGCGCTGCGCTTTGACTGCAGAAAAGACGTTCGCTTTATAAGCTATGCGGTTTGGTGGATTAGGCAAGCCATTCAAAAAGCCATATTTGAGCGTATAGGCACAATGAGAATTCCGCCCAACAAGCTAACCCTCGTGAATCGTTTCAAAAAAGCGCTCTCCAACAACCTGGGCGATTACGACAAAACCTTCAGCATGCCGGAATTCAAAGACAACGAAAAAGACATAATAGACATTATGGAAAAAATGATGGAAATTTCGCTGGATTCCCCTACAAATGACGACCCGAATTCAGACAGTGTAGGAACTCTTTTGGATGTCCTTGAAGGAGATTCCGATAACCAAGACGATTTCATTCGCAACGGCGAATTGCATAGCATGATAGAGGAAGTTCTCTCCAAACTGCCTAAAAGAGAAAGCGACATTATTCGCATGTTCTACGGCATAGACACTGCAGAAGACAGCACGCTCCGCCATATAGGCGAAGATATGCAGCTATCCAGAGAAAAAGTCCGGCAAATCAAAAACAAGGCTATTCGCAGGATGCAAAAGAACAAAGAACTACAGGAAAATCTCAAAGATTTCTTTCCTTAAAGCGGAGTTTCATCTGAAAAAGAACAAGAACATAATAATACTTGCATCTGTGGCTCTATTTCTCATAGCTGTTTGGTTGATTTTTTTTAACTCGTCAATTAAAACATCTGCGGTTCCTTTCGGGCTTCCGGCCGGAACAAAAATAGAGATTAAGGAAAGGGCAGGGTTTTCGCGCGTGCTTGCAGTTGTGGAACACGACTTGCGCCGTGCAAACGATTTGCGCATTGCCGGAGCCTACATTGCTGCGCAAAGCGATTACGAAACCATTCTGCTAAAACACCCGGATGTGGCACCTGCGCTCTTTGGCATGGCCTATTCCCTGCTTGCCGTGGATTATGTTTCTCCGGAAAATTTATCCAAGGCAAAAACGCATATTGAAAACCTTGCAAGGCAAATGCCCGGTTCCGTGTGGATTCGCTTGCTTTTGACTTTTTCAATCGAAATAGAAAGCGGGCTAAACAGCGCTCTCTCAATGGCAGCAGAACTTTCAAAAAACTCACCCGCTTTCGCTGAAGCCAGGCTCAGATACGCCGACTTGCTGTTGGTGTCCGGACAACCGGACAAAGCTATTGAAGAAGCCAAAGCCGCAATATCCATAACCGAAGGCGCAGATGCAAGGCCCTTTGCAACTCTGGCTTTGGCATTGCATAAAATGGGAAGCATTAAGGAATGTTCCGATCTCGTGAATTACGCTCTTCCCAGATTTCCATCCCAAACGGAATTTCTGCTTTTGCACGGATTTTTAAGCGAGTATGCAAACGATTTTGAAACAGCGCAAAACAACTACAGAAAAATTTTGATGCTAAAACCCGGAAACACCGAGGCTTTAAACGCAATGGCAAGCCTTGGAGAAAAAACTCCGCCGACTCCCGGCACAGCCTCCGGTTCAGGCTTGTCTTTAAGAGATGCCGCAAAAGAAACCGCAAAAATACTGTTGCCGATAATTCAGGAATATCCTGAGAATTTGCCGCTTAGAGAGGCTCTCGGAAGAATTTATTTAAAAGCCCGCCTTATGAAAGAAGCAAGAACTCAATTCTCGGAAATTTACGCTCAGGATTTTGAATATCCAAACATAAGAAAATTATTGAACGAAACATCGGAAGAGCAAACTTTTGAAACACAAAAACGTGTCACGTCACGAAGCGATAAAAAACTTGCAGATTCGCTAGCCAAGGAATTTGCTGCGCTCAAAGAAAGCGTTCACCAGGAAGAATTCGATGAATTAGGGCGTTATTTCGTTCATTACGGCGCAAATTTCAAAGACTTTTTTTCAAAACATTCAATAACCAAATTCACAAAACTCGATGAAGGGACTTTTTCGGAAAAATACGATATATCTACTTTTAAATACGACAACACAATTTATTTCGATCCGAACAACAGATTTTATGCAGTGCGCAGCATAATTGAAGACACGCACGACAGCAATGCCTATAATTTCATTCCCGATTTATTTGAGCATTTTTCGAAAAAAGAAATAGGTATTTTGGGAACAAGCAATTCCACAGAAACTGCGGAATGTAGCGGAGAAAAATGGAAAGGCGCTATATGGGTATCACGCAACAATCTTGAGCTTTTAATGCAAAACGACAGAAAAATGCGCACGATATACATACTCAGGCTCCATTCAAAACGTTTCCCGGACACGGGCAATTTGTGCTCTTATGTGCCTATGATAAAAGGCAGAAGCAAAATGCCAAGATAGTTATGCCCTCATTCATACGAAAAGCCTGCGAAATGCTTGAAAAACACGGCGAACTTGTTCGCATAAAAGAGCCTGTGTCTCCGAATTTGGAAATGCCCGGTTTGGCTCGCAAGGCTTTTGCGGAAAGTGGGCCTGCGTTTTTTTTTGAAAATGTGGAAGGCTCCAAATTCCCAGCCGTGTGCAATTTGTTTGGAAGTGAAAAAAGAGCGAAGCTGCTTTTAAAAGGAGAGGTTGCTTTAAACTTTAAAAACATTCCAAGAGCGTTCCACGCCCTGCCCTTGCCCGCAATTTGCAAACCCGTTATGCAACAGGAAATTTCGCTTTCCGATTTGCCGCAAATAAAATGCTGGCCTCGTGACGGCGGCGCATTTTTAACGCTTCCGCAAGTTCTCACAATAAAGCCTGGCAAGCATAGCTGGCTACATTCGAATTTGGGAATGTACAGAGTGCAAATAAGCGGAGGCGATTACGTTCAAAACGAAGAATGTGGCCTGCACTACCAAATTCACAGAGGCATAGGCATTCACCACCAGGAAGCGCTTGCAGCATGCGAAAAGCTTAAAGTAAGCATTTTTATAGGCGGGCCGCCCGGAAACACGCTTGCCGCAATTATGCCGCTCCCAAACGGAGTTCCTGAGCTTGCGTTTGCAGGGATGCTTTCAAAAAGAGCGTTTCGCTATGCGTGGCACAATGGCTGGCTCGTTTCCGCAGATGCCGATTTTTGCATTTTGGGAGAAATTCAAAACGATTTGAAACCGGAAGGCCCTTTTGGCGACCACTTAGGTTATTATTCCGAACAACACCAATTTCCTTACCTAAAAGTGCACAAGGTTTTCGCAAGGAAAGATGCCGTGTTTCCGTTTACAGTTGTTGGCCGCCCTCCGCAAGAAGACACGATTTTCGGAAACCTGATTCACAAAATAACCGCACCTTTTATTCCAAAAATGCTACCCGGAGTGCACGAAGTTAACGCAGTGGATGCCGCCGGAGTTCACCCTTTGCTTTTGGCCTTGGGAAGCGAAAGGTATTTGCCATTCGAAAAAAGAGAACCTCTGGAGCTACTCACCCAAAGCAGCGCAATTTTGGGTTTTGGCCAGCTTTCGCTTGCGAAATACCTGTTTATAGCCGCAAAAGAAGACAATCCAAACCTCTCTGTTCACAGCATACCGGAATTCTTTGAGCATATCCTGTGCAGAATAAACATAGAGCGTGACATAAACATTATAAAAAGCACAAGCATAGACACTCTGGATTACACAGGAACAAGTTTAAACAGAGGTTCAAAAGCCATATTTGCAGCAGCAGGCGAACCTTGCAGGGAATTGGGCAGCGCAGGGCCTGTGCGTGGAATTTTGGTTGTTGAAAAATTGGAAAATACGGAATCTGCGGAAAAATTTCCAATAGTTGTGTTATGCGATGATGCGGAATTTACAAGGAAAAATTTAGAGAATTTGCTTTGGGTTACATTCACCCGCTCAAACCCGGCAAACGATATTTCAATCAAAGGCAATCAAATTGTGATAGATGCCCGCAAAAAACCGCACCACGCAAAAGAACTGGAGTAAACTTCAGTGCTTTATGCAGCGAACGGAGTATCCAGATGTTTTTCTATCCGAGCCGGAATGTAGCCTTTTGTCGTCTTTAACAAAGCGATATTGCGCATAATCACCTTCTGCCGAAGACGACCACCAATACGCTTCTTCAGAAATCTTTAGAAAATGACCATTTGAGCTTCTGTAGCCGCCGGGAAGAGCTGCAAATCCGTATAAATCCAAACCTCCATAATCACCCCAGCCATTTGCAGATTTAAGAACTTCGCCTGCAAAAACATTTTCAGCATAACCTTCTGCATATTTCAGCAAAATATTATAGTCTCTTTCGCTCGGCAATTTCCAACCGCATGGGCAAACACTGTTTGCAGCATCCCAATCGTACAATCTTCCGCGTTTTTTATCGCAAGCATATCCCATATTAGGTATAGCATCGCTTATGCACCACGAGTTTCCCACAACCGGAACTTCGTTTAAATTCTCCGCAAGCCACGTTTGGGTGCCGATTTCCGTAGTCTTGTATAATAACGAATCTTCTTCGCAGGAAGACGAACTTGCTTTCGGAAGTTCGTCTTCTTCTTGAATATCGTTTCTATGCCTTGAGCAGGAAAACAACAAAACCAAAACTAAACTCAAAAAACAAACAGTTTTCATAAAAACACCTTTATCCTGCATTTACAACACTGTTCTCTCTTTAAGTAATTTCTTCGCTTCGTCCCAAAATTTGTCCAGTTGTTCCAGAGTGAAATCTTGAGGCCGGCCTCCGGCCTTAATTTCCACTAACCTGAACCTTTTTTCAAACTTGGAATTTGCCTTTGCAAGCGCTGTTTCTGCGTTTATTCCCTTGTGACGGGCTAAGTTTACCAAAGCAAACAGTATATCACCAAATTCCTCTTCCGCTTCCGGAGAGCCGCTTTCTGTTTCCTCAAACTCCCCTATTTCTTCTTTGACTTTCTCCAAAACGGGTTTTGTGTTATCCCAATCAAAGCCCACCTTTGCCGCTCGCCTGGACAACTCCTGCGCACGAGAGAGAGCCACCATAGAACGAGGCACTTTATCCATAGCAGATGCCGGAGAGCTGGTTTTTACCGCACCGTTTTCCGCAGCTTTGATTTCTTCCCATTTTTTCAGCACTTCTTTTGATGTTCTTAAATCTTCGCTGCCGAAAACATGAGGATGCCTACGAGTCATTTTTTCGCATATTTCGGTTATAACGTCATCTATTGTGAATTTGCCTTCTTCTTTTGCTATTTGGGAATGAAAAATAACCTGCAAAAGCACATCGCCGAGTTCTTCTGCCATAAGCTTTGCATTTCCGCTCTGCGTAGCGTCTATATATTCATAAGACTCTTCCAAAAGATAAGGCAACAAGCTGTTAAAAGTCTGCTCCCTGTCCCAAGGACAGCCATCTGCAGAACGAAGTTTCTGCATTATGCTCAAAAGGTCTGAAAAAGTGTTGAATGGCATTACAAAACCTTTAACGCTGCATTGCACTTTTCCACAATATCCCTTTGCGTGGCTAGTTTTTGCCTTTCACTGTCTATAACGGCTTCCGGAGCGTTTTTCACAAAACTTTCATTCGAAAGCTTTTTCTCTATGCCTGCCGCAAAGCTCTGCGCTTTTTCAATTTCCTTTTTCAAAAGGGCAATCTCTTTTTCTTTGTCTAAAATGCCTTCAAGCGGAATAAAAAGCTCACCGCCCGGTATAACCACGCTTGCGCTGAATTCCGGCTTGCTCAGGTTTTCGCCGAATTCAAACGAAGAAAGGCCGCTTAAATCCTTGAGCATATTTTTGCAGTTTTCCAAATTCGCAGATGTATGCGCAACGGCTGTGATTTTTTGAGCCGGAGCTATGGAATAGCGGCCACGCACGGAGCGAACCGCTTCAACTATCACAAATACATCTTCAAATTGCTTTTCAATTTCCGCATTTATTAAACTTTCATCCGCAACCGGCCATTGCCTTAGAATTACTCTTTGCGAATTCGGAAAAAGAATGGAATTCAACTCTTCCGTGATAAAAGGCATTACCGGATGCAATAAATCCAAAATCGTGTACAGAGAAAATGAAAGCAGTGAACTGGATTCCTTGGAAATATCGCCTTTTTTAATTTCCAAATAGCGGCTGCATAAATCGTCCCAAACGAAATGGTAAATTATTGCGGCATATTCTGAAAAACGATAATTGTCTATAGCAGTTTTGGTTTGTTTTATTACTGTGTTTAAACGAGAGAGAATCCACTTGTCTTCCAAACTCTCCACTCTCAACTCTCCACTCTCAACTATATAATCTTTCAAAAACCTCGCCGCATTCCATAATTTATTCCCGAAATTCCTGCCTACTTCAAATTTCTCGCTTACATTTATTTCCCGGCCATCTTCTAATTTTTCTTTTTTTACAGGCAATCTTGCTTCCTGGTTTTCCGTGCACATTGAACACATAACAAAGCGCAGGGCATCTGCTCCGTATCTTTCGATAATATCAAGAGGGTCAACGCCGTTGCCGTGTGATTTGCTCATTCTGCGGCCCTGTCCGTCTAAAATTGTCGGGTTAATATAAACATTATCAAACGGAATTTTGCCTAAATTTTCCTGGCTGAAAATAACCATTCTCGCAACCCAAAGAGAAATTATATCACGGGCAGTCACCAAAACCGATGTCGGGTAAAAGGCGTTCAGCAAATCTGTTTGCTCCGGCCATCCCATTGTGCTGTGAGGCCAAAGGGCCGAACTGAACCAGGTATCCAAAACATCCGGATCTCTTACCAGCCCTTCAATCTGCAAATCCTCTTCCAAAGAACAAACCAGCCAATTTCCATCCTCCGCCTGAAAGAAATGAATATCGGGACGATTTTGGAGAGACGCAATGCATTGCGTCTTTACGTTCGCATCGACATGCCATATCGGAATTTGATGCCCCCACCAGAGTTGGCGGCTTATGCACCAATCTCGTTTTTCGCCTAGCCAATTCAGATAATTTTTTGCGTAGCGCGACGGGGTGAACTTTATTTCTCCGCTTTCCACAGCTTGCATTGCACGTTCTGCCAGCTTGTCCATTTTAACAAACCATTGATCGCTCAAATACGGCTCAATGATTGTTTTTGAGCGGTCGCTTTTTCCAACCTGCATCTCGTGGTCTTCTACTTTGAGCAACAAACCGGTTTTTTCCAAACCGTCAACAACAGCTCCTCTCGCCTTTTCGCCTTTCAAACCCTTGAATTCTCCGGCATTTTCGTTCAAAGAGCCGTCTTCGTTTAAAATGTTAATCATCTGCAGTTTATGGCGAAGCCCTGTTGCGTAATCGTTAGGGTCGTGAGCCGGCGTAACTTTTACCGAGCCTGTTCCGAATTCTCTATCAACCAAAATAGCGTCTGCAATAACCGGAATTTCTCTGTTCACAAAGGGAACGAGCAAGGTTTTGCCTATGAATTTTTTATAGCGTTCGTCTTCCGGGTGAACTGCTACCGCCGTATCGCCAAGTATGGTTTCGGGGCGTGTGGTTGCAACAGGAATGTAGCCGCTTCCGTCGGCAAGCGGGTATTTGAAGGTCCAAAAATGGCCTTTTACTGTTTCGTGGTAGATTTCATCGTCTGCAACGGCAGTGTGCAAGTGAGTGTCCCAGTTTACCAAGCGTTTGCCACGGTAAATGAGGCCCTTTTTAAAGAGGTTAAAAAAAGCATGGCGAACTGCTTTTGCGCACATTTTGTCCAGCGTGAACCGTTGTCTGTCCCAGTCACAGCTTGAACCCAATGATTTCAATTGGCCTGTGATGCGAGCCTCATATTCGTCTTTCCATTTCCAAATTCTTTTAACCAGCTCTTCCCTGCCCAAATCGTGGCGGGTCTTTTTTTCGTCTTGCTGCAAGCGTTTTTCAACAACCGCCTGCGTTGCTATTCCTGCGTGGTCTGTGCCCGGAATCCAAAGCGTGTTTTTGCCGAGTTTTCTGTTATAGCGAACTAAAATGTCTTGAATGGTGTTGTTAAGCGCATGGCCAAGATGCAAAGCTCCGGTAACATTAGGCGGCGGAATTACAATGGAAAAATGCTCCGATTTTGCATTTTTGGCAGGTTTAAAATCTTTCTGCTCATCCCATTTTTTGAGCCAGTTGCTTTCTATTTCTTTATGGTTGTAGCGTGTTTCCATGAGAGGAATATAGTAATATACAAGTCCGGCATTAATGCAATGCGTTATTTGATAAAATACAATTTTCTACCTTCACCCAATGCAATTTCGCACATTGACACAATTTTTAACCGAAGAATCTATTTCTGCGTTAAATTCCATGCAATTCCCGGGCAAGGGCGTTAAAAACAATGCTTTTGCCGGAGTTTCCATGCAGGCCGTATGGGTAGCGGAACAGTTTTTAAAAAACGCAAAACCCATTTTGATAATAACAAAAGACCAGAAATCTCTCGACTTGTGGTTTGAAAATCTAAGCGGGCAAATTGACGAATACGATTTGCTCTCGCTCCCTATTTCCAAAGACGAAAATAAAAGCCGGGTTTTCAGCGGGATTCTGGAGGAGAGGCTCCGCTTTATTAAAAATGCCAAGTGCGCAAACGGTTCAAAAATTGTTGTCTCAAGCGTAGAAGCTCTGAAAACAAGGTTGCCTTCCGAAAGCCTGTTAAAAGAGAAAACCCTGAACCTGAAAATAGGCGACACTTTGAGCGAAGACAATTTGCGGGAAATCTTTATATCGAGAGGTTTCAGCGAACAACCCGTTGTGGAAAGCGTTGGAGATTTTTCAATTAGAGGCTGCATTATAGACATAAACCCGCTTTTGTGCGAGCACCCAATACGCCTTGAGCTTTGGGGCAATTCTTTGGAATCCATAAGGACTTTTGATATTTTCACGCAAAGGTCTTTGGAAAACCTGGAAAGCATTGAAATTTTTCCAATGAATTTAAACGATGAAAACAACAGCTCTCCGTTTGATTTTCTAAAAAATTATTTAATAGTAACAGACGATTATTATAATTTGCCTCTGGAATTTTCAGAAGAACTGGAAAAACACTCTATTGCAAACTTTTCCGCATTATCTGCTAACAACTTGCCGCTAGCAACTAGCCAAGTTCGTTCACATTCGGGCTTTGCAGGGATTGAGAAAGACATTGCGGAATATAGCGGGGATGTTTATTTGCTTGCGCCAACGCAAGGGCAAGCCCTTAGGCTTTACCATTTGTCGCAGGGAAGCAAGGTCCGGGAAATTCTTGTTGGGCACATATCCGAAGGGTTTTGGTGCAACGATAACTCGTTTGCGCTTTTGAGCGACCACCAGATTTTCAACAGGTTCAGCCACATAACAAAAAAGAAACAAAAATCATCCAGCCTGCACAGTGCGGTTTTTGCGGACTCTTTGGCAAGCGGCGATTTTGTTGTGCACGAGGAATGTGGAGTAGGAAAGTATTTAGGGCTTACACGCATTGAAGCGATGGGTGCGCAAGTTGACTGCGTTATGATTGAATATGCAGACAAATCAAGGCTTACGTTTCCTGTGAACGATTTGCACAAGCTGGAAAAACTTGTTAGAAACGAAGACGATGCTCCTCCTGCGCTCAATAAATTAGGCACAAAAACATGGGAACACGCTAAGGAAAGGGCAAAAAAACGCATTGCGCAAATTGCCAAAGCCCTTGTGGAATTATATGCAAAAAGAGAACTTGTCCAGGGCTTTGCGTTTCCGCCGGATTCCAATTTGCAAGAGGAATTTGAAAACGATTTCCCTTTCTCCCCCACTCCCGACCAGTCTCGCAGCGCAAAAGAAATAAAAAGCGATATGGAAAAGCAAAAACCTATGGACAGGCTTTTATGCGGAGATGTAGGTTTTGGAAAAACAGAAGTTGCCATGCGTGCTATTTTCAAGTGCATAAACGCAAAAAAACAAGCTGCTGTTTTGGTGCCGACAACCGTGCTTGCCGCCCAGCATTTCCAGTCCTTCACGGAACGCTTTGCAGCCTGGCCCGTGAACATAGCGCTTGTGAACCGCTATAAAACGCCTGCAGAAAAAAAAGAAATTTACAAAGAGCTTTCGGAAGGCAAAATAGACTTGGTTGTAGGCACTCACGCTCTGCTTTCAAACAGCGTTAAATTCAAAGATTTAGGTTTGCTCATTGTTGATGAGGAACAAAAGTTCGGCGTTAAGCAAAAAGAAAGGCTGCGAGAACTCAGGCTTGCGTTAGACACTCTCGCAATGAGCGCAACACCTATTCCACGCACTATGCAGCTTTCCATGACAGGAGTTAGGGATATTTCGTTCATAAACACTCCGCCGCTTAACAGGTTGCCCGTGGAAACAAAAATTGTTGAACGTAGCGATGCAATGCTTGCCGCTGCCGTGCGAGACGAAGTTGAACGGGGCGGACAAGTTTTTGTGGTGAACGACCGTGTGCAGAGCATAGAAAAACTTGCTGCAGATGTTGAAGGATGGGTGCCGAATTTGCGTGTGGCCGTTGCGCACGCTCAAATGCCGGACAGCGATTTGGAAAAAACAATGTCTGCTTTTATAAACAAGGAGTTTGACGTTTTGGTTTGCACGGTTTTAATAGAATCCGGGCTTGACGTGCCCAATGCGAACACAATTATAATAATGAACGCCCAGCATTTCGGCGTTGGGCAGCTCTACCAGTTGCGTGGCAGGGTTGGCCGTTCTGCCGTACAGGCTAAAGCCTATCTGGTTACACCGGAAGAAAATGCCGGAGTAACAAAATCCGCAAAGCAGAGGCTTGCCGCAATGGAACGCTTCACCGATTTGGGTTCTGGCTATCAGGTTGCAATGCGAGATTTGGAAATACGAGGAGCCGGAAACCTGCTTGGAATGGAACAGCACGGTTTTATAGAGGAAATAGGTTTTGAAACTTATGTGAGAATGGTTAAGGAAGCAGTGGAAGAATTGCGTGGAACCAAAGACGACTCCCCTGCGCAGCCTCGCCTGGAATTGCGTGTAGATGCCTATTTGCCCGAACTCTGGATAAAAGACGGCCTCGCCAGAATTTCAATTTACCAGCGCATTGCCAGAACCGAAACAAGCGAAGAAATAGGGGCACTTTCAGATGAGCTTAGAGACCGGTTCGGCCCCATTCCAAAACCCACCGAAATGCTTTTGACATCCGCAAAAATAGGGATACTCGCAAAAAGATTTCGCATAACAGGCATTGCTCGCAAACACGGCGTTGCGGTTTTAACGTTTTCAGATAACACAAACGCTTCTTCTCCCATACTTGCAGACTTGTATGCAAAAAGCAAATTCCCTCTGCGTTTCTTGGCAACAACTCCTATGCAAGCCGTTGTTGAAATAGGGCAACTTGGCGCAGAAAAAGAGGTTGAAGAACTGGTGAATTTTCTACATTACTCCTCGTGCCCCTAATTATTGCCATATTAATACTCGCTGTTACAGCTTTTGCCCAAATTGATTTGGTTAAGCAACAAGCCGAACTTAACAGCGCACGTGCAGACTTGGAAGAAGCCAGGCAAGCACGTGATATGGCCGTTGCAAAAAGATGGCAGGAAAAAGCCAGGCAAAACGAAGAAAGAGAAAAAATAGATTTGCAACTTGATACTCGCAAAGAAAAAACAGAAGCCATTCTCGCAGAGCGTTCCAGATTGTTTGAAGAGCTGCGAATAGCCAGAGAAGCACTTAACTACGCCAACGAAGATGCGGAAAAAGCCCGTGCCGCATTTGCATCGGGGTTTCCAGCAAACGACCGTGTGCATGAATTAAAAGCTGTTAGCAAAGGAGCTGTGCCTTATGTATTCTCCGAAATATCCATATCCGGTTTCAATGATTCTCCTCTGCAAGCAGTGAATGTTCTTTTTTCACTTGCGAAAAAAGACATAAATTATGCGGCAGAAATTGAGAGAACCGATTCCCTGCTCCGCCTTGGCGGAGTTGGAGCATTGAGAATAGGAACCGATAGCAACAGTGCCGCTATGCTGCTCCCGCAAGAGGGCGAACGTGGCAAAACATTCTTTTGGCAAAGCAGTTTGCAACCGGAAATAAAAAGCGCAATAGTAAACGCTTTTAGCGAAAACGATGAATCCAAATTCTTTATGATTCCCATAGACCCGCTTTTAAGCACAAGTTTAGGCAAGGAAATGGCAAACCGCAGCGAGAAAACAACATCTGAAAAATTCCGGCAATATATGGAAGACGGCGGAATTTTAATGTACCCCATATATTCCATGCTTGTGATTGCCCTGATTTTAATAGCAGAAAAATTAATCACAATGTTTATGCACAAAAGGCACTATAAACAAAATCTTAAAGATACCATTTTCAACACGAAATTTAAAACAAGGGAAGAAGTAGAAAGAGAAATTGAGGCTTTGTTTGCCAAAATTGTCCCTCGTTTGGAAAGCAAGCTCCCTGTTATAGCCGTTTTAGGCGCTACAGCTCCTCTTGTTGGGCTTTTAGGCACAGTTATGGGAATGGTAGAGTTATTCGATGTAATAACCCTGCACGGCACCGCAGACCCAAAACTTTTGGCAGGCGGCATTTCCATAGCGCTTCTAACCACAATGGCCGGCCTTTCCGTAGCTATTCCGGTTCATTTGCTATACACATGGATTTCCGGCAGAATAGAAAAGGCCATAAACAAAATGGACAGCACGGCAATGGCACTTGTGAACGAGCGGTTTAAATAGGGGCAACTCTCTATGAAAAACGAAAAAATAACCATAGAAGAATCTCAGAACGAGATAAGAAATGTTTTTGCCGCATTTGAAAACCCCGATGATAAATGGAAATACCTGCTGAAAATTGCACGTGAGCATATAGGAATGGCTGCCGATTTAAAACAGGAAAAGTTTATTGTAAAGGGTTGTGCTGCAAAAATGTTTTTGGTTCCAGAATATAAAGACGGGCTTTTGTATTTTCACATGGACACAGAAGCTGGAGAATCTACGCCGCTTTTAAGCAGAGGCTTGGGGGTTCTTGCTCTGAAAATTTATAATGCCAGGAGTCCGGCAAATATTTTAGCCGCAGATCCGAGCTTCTTTCAAGACATAGGTTTGCAAATAGGCTTAACTCCAACAAGAGCAAACGGATTCGCCAGTTTGCTAAAGCAAATTTATATGTATGCCAAGGCGTATTCTTTATTGGGAAGTAGCTAGCGGTTAATAGCTAGCAGATTGTGCCGAGAGTTTGTGATGATAATTAGGATATTGAAAATATTGACTATTTTATTGTTGGTTTTCTTGCCTTTTTTTTTGTTTCATGGATATAAGGCTTTAAAAGAAAAGGTTATATTTTTTCTTTCTAACCCTGTGGATTTAGAGTCTGTTATAATTGTTCCGCACGATTTTCAAGGCGAATCCCTTTTTGATGTCAAGTGGAGTTCTATTAGCATTTTAATGGACGGATCCGATTTGCTTTTAAAGAATCCGAAAATTTCGCTGCACCCTTTGCTTGCCCGCAAACGGGAACTGCTGAACATTTCCATAGACAGCGTGCATGTTAACATAAACCCACAGAAAGCAGACTCCTCTACGCACGACTCTGTGAAAACTACTCTTGAGCATATAAACCAGCCGGATTTTTGGCTGCCGTTTAGAGCGTCCGTGAATGTAAACAAGGTAAGCGCAAATATTAAAAATGTTGGAAAATGGGCACTTGATTCTCTTATTGTAGTAAAATCCGGGCTGGAGAAAAGCTTTTTTGTAAAAGCTTCCAATATTAGAGGTTCGCACTTAAAGAAAAATTTGTTTTTGAGAGCCAACTACAAATGGAATGAGTCTTTTTCAGACGCTTCAATCGGCATTTCCGATAAATCGAAGGATTCCATACTGGTAACGCTAAATGCGCCGAGAACTCAACTGGAAGACTTATCTGCGGAACTTTCCGCAAGCATAGATAACATCTCGCTTTGGCTAAAAGACAAATGGCCAAGCGGAGCACCGAACATAGAAAAAATAACTCTGCATTCCAACCTGTCCGCAAATATTTTAACGCAAAAACTGAATTTCGATTTGTCTTTGCAAACAACAATCGGCGAAGTTTGGCAACTACCATCTTTCAGCACTTCAATAAAGGCTTTGGGAAACAACAATGGCATTTTTCAAAGCAATATTTCCTTAAATGGAAAAAACGGCGAAAGCGTAAAATTCAACGGAAATATCAACAAAAATTTAGATGGCAACGGAGAATTGGAAGTAAGCGGAATAAATATTGTTATTGCAAACCAAACATTGCCTACAGACATTAAATTTCACAGAATAATAAAAAGAGGTGATGCTATTTCCGCTCATTTCACAACCGGAGCAGGCTCAAACTTCAATGCAAAAATTGCAGATTTAAACAACCCTATTGTGATGTTTGAAGCAGATGTTGCATCGAATGAGCCTTGGGCAGTCCAATGGACAAAAGACATGGTTAAGCTGGCAGAACCGACAATTTTAACAGGCTCTTTTTCTTTCAGGGAAATTATGTTAAGAGCTAACTTAAAAACAAAAGTGCCGTTTGCCTACTACGCCTCCGCAGATGAACTTGACGTTTCGCTTTGGCTGGATGCAGACGGCATACGTTTTCCGAGAGGAACAATAAAGCGAAACGGCTACGAAAGCGTTTTCGACGGCAGAGTTATGTGGAACGATGAATATTTCACATTCAAGCTACACCAAGAAAGTAAAGGCATCGCAGAAATTCACGGCACGCTAACTCCGAAAATAGATTTAAAATTGCAAAACCTAAACACAGTAGAACTCCCATTTGCAGACACAGCCATGTTAAAAGGATATAACGGAATTGTGAGCGGAAACTGGGTCTATGATATTGAAAACCGCATTGGAAAAGCAAATGTCGCTCTTTCCACGGTTATACAGAATTTAAGCATAAACGCAAAATCCGATGTGGAAATTCTCAGAGACTCCCTGCTTGTAGAAAATTTTGAAATTGAGCAAGCCGACAAAAAAATCAGCGGCTTTATGTTTGCCATGCTGCCTTCCGAAACAAGAAAAAAATTTGAAATTCAGAAAGCTCGCATAAACATTCCCAATATGAATTTAGTTTCACTTTTAGCAACGGTTAATGATTCAACTTTGGCAAGCGGAAATGCAAATGGAAGTCTGGAATTCGATAAAATCAACGGTTTACGAGGAGATATAGCATTTTCGCAAATAGCTATCAGAGGCTTGGACTCAAACATTGCAAAATTTCCGAATTTGCATTTTAAAGCTCTCGGAGATGTTGCAAAAATTTCCAGCCACGTATTTTTGGGACAAGATGGTTTTTGGAATGGAAATTTTGAAGCAGGCATAAGTAAACTTGGACAACAAAGTAATTTGCCTGTTTATATATCTTATGCGGTTAAAAACATAGACAATATGGGAACACTTACTTTCGACGGTTCTTTGAGCAAAGATTTTAAAAATGTATCAGGAAATGCGAAAGTGCAAGGAAATTGGTTTTTACCGGGCGGAGTAGGAGAAATTACAAATGCCAACTTGAATATATCTGCAAAAACTGTGCTTGGAAAAAATGCGCTGGATTCGTTGAGCGCAAGTTTTAATGCAACGAATAACAATTTTGAAAAATCAATTCTGAAAGTACCTTTTTCTCTTAACGGACGCATTAGAAATAAAATGCTGATGGTGGATTCAGCGTTTGTTTACGGACAAAATGATGAAAAAATAACCGCAAAACTGCAATTTAATTTGGAAAATACACTCCTTAGGGATTTGTCTTTTAAAACCGAACAATTCACGCTTTTTCTGCTAAATGAACATTGGATTAAAATTAGAAACGGAAGCGGAAAAACAAGACTTGATTCCGATGGCATAACGGTTTTTGCAGAATTTCCATCCATAAGCTATCGAATGGAAAGCGCAGAATACGGAACTGCGCACGCTACAATTCAGGGAGAGGCAGCCTTTAGAGTACCATCTCAAACTGAAGTTTCTCAAACAAACTCCAGTATAACCGGGAATTTTGAAATAAGCAAAGCTTCTTATACAAAAAGATTCGAACTGCTCCCGGACCCTTGGCATTTAGACAGAACGTTCAAAAACGCTATGAAATTTTTATCTTCTTTAATGAAAGAAAAAAAAACAGGCCTGGCATCAGAAAGACAAGCCTTAACAGGCCGTCCAACGACACTCAACGTAAGACTTCAAACAAGAGGATTGGAATCGGCAACCATTAATTCCAATGTGGTTGAATTTCCATTTGCAGTAAATGTTTCTATTCTCGGCACCACAAGAAATGTACTGTTATCCGGCGATATAAATGCTGTGGCAGGCGGAAAAATAGGCTACCAGGATTTGGCAATGTTTGACCTTTCTTCATTTCGGCTTTACTGGCATAATGTACCTTTAAGGCAGGGAGAAATAGAACTCAGAGCATCTAACAATTATCCGTTTTGTTTTAGTGACAAGTTAAGCGAAGAAACCTGTACGCTTTCCATGAACATAAACGGGCCGTTAAGCGGGCTTAATATGCAGCCGAGCGCAAGCTGCAATATAGAAGCCTCGCCTGCGTTGCTTTACTACAGTATGTTGCTCGGTTGCATATCCGAAAATAACGAATACGGAAGCATAGACGGAAACAAATTCATTGGCAAAGTTGCCGGATGGTTTTTGTCTTCTGCCGGAAATAAAATACTGGGAGATAACATAATAGGCGATATAGATATGAAATGGGATATAAGCAATGAAGTATCTCAAAAACAAGACACAAACTATATAAGAATTCCGTTTAGCCTTTCAAAATGGATCCCGAATTTAGAAGCCGTTTTCGGATATTCCGATGACATAAGCGCAGACCCTCGCTACGATAAATCCTATGAGATAGGCTTGCGCTATATGTTTGATGTTTTCGATTCCTCGGATATAAATACGAATTTCATAGACCCTTCGCTTAGCATAAACACAAACCTTGTAGCTCGCAGTTACCAAACAGGCTCGGAAAGCGATCAAAACGAAACCCGTCTGGAAAAAAACATAGGCTTGGCTTACAAGCACAGATTCTGGGAGCCGTCAATTTTTGGAATCGGCAGGCGAAAAAAAGAGTAAAACAAGTGATTACCTGTCCAGCTCCCCTATCGGAACAATTTTTGCATTTTCCAAAAGCATTTTATCTTTTGCTCCAACAATGCTTATGCTGAATGAATCGGGATTGAAATATTTTGCGGCCATAGCTTTTACCTGTTCTGCGGTAACGGCTTTGATTTTTTCAGGATATTCCTTAAAGTGATCCTGGCTGCGCCCGTTCAGTTCGGAAGCGGCAAATGTATTTGCGGTTGTTTCTGCATTTTCAAACATTGCAGGAATGGATTCTATAAGAGATTTTTTTGCAAATATGAGTTCTTCTTCTGTTGGGCCTTCCTGCCCAAGTTTTCGGCATTCCTCTTTTATCATTTGCAGAGCGGTTTTTGCAGATTCCGCTTTTGTTTGCAAAGAAATGCCTACAAGCCCGGTGTCTTCGTAATCGGATTGCGCAAAACTGTAAATGGAATAGGCAAGGCCATGCTGTGTGCGAATTGTGTTTGTGAGCCTTGATGAAAATGAACTGCCGCCCAAAATGTAACTGGCAATTGCAGCTTGGTAGTAGTCCGGGTGTGGGCGCTTAACAAACGGCGCAGCCATAGTTATGTTTGCCTGGCTAATATCTTTTTCGCTTGCAAAAATTCCTTTTTGCTCGTTGAATTCCAGCTCTGGCGCTTTTACACGAGTGCTATCGCCATGCTTCCATTTGGCAAACAATTCTGTTAGAGTGTTTTTTAAAGAGTCTGTGTTAAAATCTCCTGCGGCGGCAATTATAACTCTGCGAGGCACAAAGAATTCGTTTTTAATGGATAGCAATTTTGCTCTTTTTACTTTTGCAAGGTTTATGCTGTCTGCTTTCCATAGCTTGGGATTGTCTTTGTACAAAACTTTGGCAGAAAGAGCTAGCATCTGCGAATTTGGGTGGTCGTAGCGGTGCATATAGCTTTGAATAGCGGAACTCCTCTGCAATTCAAGGCGGTTTGAGTCCAAACGTGCTTTATTGAAAATGTCTGCAAGGAGAGGCAAAACGTGCGGCAAATCGCGAGAAAGGCAATTCAAATTTATAACGCTCCTGGTTGAGCCTATTTTTCCGCTTATTCTCGCAGACAAAAATTCAAGCGAGTCATCTACTTGCGCAGGGGTCAGCTTTTCCGTTCCTCCTCTTGCATACAAAGAAGAAAGCAGTTGCAAAGCGGCAACATCTTCCCTGTTTTTCGGAGTGGCATCTTCCTTGAAATAAAACGTTAAGTCTATCAACGGAATTGCCGTGTCTCTAACGGCATAAAGAGTTATGCTATCGCTAATGGCTATGCGGTAATCGCTTGGGTGAGGAGCCGTGTATTGAAATTCCGGGTAAACAATGTCTTTATAGCTTTGCGGCACAAGTGAAGCGCCTGGCGTTTGGTTAGCCGCAGCAGATGCATGCTCGTTTTTCTGCGAAGCGCAACCGATTAAAAAAGCGAATATAACAAATTGCAAATAAATCATTTTGCATCCCTCATAATTTTATAATGAATTCCATCTAAAATAGCAAGCCAGGAAGCCTCCAAAATGTTGGTGCTAACGCCTGCTGTGTTCCAGCTTTTCTTGCCGTCACCAAAAGTTATCCACACACGCACGGAAGCATCTGTGCCGACTTTGCTGCCCAAAACACGAACCTTGTAATCGTCTAGCTTAACGGATTCTATGCAAGGGAAACGCTCAACCAAAGCTTTGCGCAGTGCCAAATCCAAAGCGTTCACAGGGCCGTCGCCTTCGCAAACTTCATGGATAATTTTTCCGTCAATATTGAGCTTAACCGAAGCCTCAGAAATATGTGCTCCGTCTCCGCTCATCTCTTCTATAACTCTGTAGCCAAGTGTCTTAAACTTATCCTTATAAAGCCCAAGCCAGCGGCAAGCGAGCAACTCAAAACTTCCCTCTGCGGTATCGAATGCAAAACCGCTATTTTCCTTTTCTTTAACGCATTTCAAAAGTTCCGCAACAACAGGAGATTTTTTGTCTATGTTCGGCAAAATTTTAGAAAGCCTCTCCACAATAAGCGCACCGCCGGCCTGGTCGCTGGTAACAAACTCTCTGGAATTGCCAACGAGTTCCGGCGCAATATGCTCAAAACTTTTGGAAATTTTAAGAACGCCGTCTATATGCGCACCACCTTTATGCGCAAAAGCCGTTTCACCTACAAAAGGCGCCCTAACATCGCTTTGTATATTTGCCACTTCATCAACGGCAAGGCTAAAATAGCGCAAGCGGTTCATATTATTTTTGCATTTAAGCTCATGGCCCATTTTCAAGCACAAATCTGCAGCTATGGTTATAAGGTTTGCGTTTCCGCAACGCTCGCCATAACCGTTCACAACGCCCTGCACTTGAACAGCTCCGGTTTTTACCGCCGCAAGCGAGTTTGCAACTGCCGTTCCGGTATCGTTGTGGCAATGTATGCCTATTTTGCAATTCACGCTTTTAAAAACATCGCCAACAATTTCTTCAACTTCCCAAGGCAATGCGCCGCCGTTTGTATCGCAGAGAATAATGTATTCCGCACCGCCAAGCTCTGCCCTTTTTATGGTTTCCAATGCGTATTTTCGGTTTGCTTTGTATCCGTCGAAAAAATGCTCGGCATCATAAATAACTTCTTCGGAATGTTTTTTCAAAAATTCCACCGAAGAGCTTATCATTTCCAGATTTTCTTCCAGCTCGGTGTGAATAACTTCTGTTACGTGAATATCCCAAGATTTTCCGAAAATCGTTTTTACAGGAGCCTCGCTTTTAACCAAGTCACGCAAAATAGGGTCTTGTTCCGGCTTTATTTTAGGCCGCCTGGTGCTACCGAATGCGGCAATTTTTGAATTTACAATGTTTTCCTTGCGAATAACCTTAAAGAATTCCTCATCGGTAGGGTTGCCTTCGTTTGGCCAACCGCCTTCTATATAATCAAAGCCAAACTCATCCAAAAGCCGTGCTATTCTGATTTTGTCATTCAAAGATAAATTTATAAACCGAGCCTGATTGCCATCTCGCAAAGTGGTGTCGTAAAGAGATATGAGCATGGAAGGAGACATAGCGAGAAAATATAGAAATTTTTACTGGCCGTGTCGCACAAAGCGTTTCTTTTTGTCTGAATCCGAATTGGCAGCCCAATTGCATTTTGCAGGGTTTGTATGCGATTGGGGCAATCCCGCCGTGGCTGCCCTGCGCCCGTTGTATGCGGTTGTAAGGGTTGAAAATTTTCAACCCTTACGCAACAGGATGTTTTTACGCAACGATATTGTAGAGACGCAAGTGCACTTGCGTCTCTACGGTTGTGTTTGCACGCACCGAACAGAAAACAAGGCTGTCTTAATATCGTAGCCCCTGACGGCGCCCTCGAAGTCGTAGCCCATGTCCCGGATGTAGGCGATGTCGCTATCGAACTCGTACTCACTGGAACTCCACCAGCTGCCGTAGTAACCAGCATCGCCGAAATAGCCATCCGAACCGCCGTTACCACCCGGCAGGGCCGAAAATCCATAAGTGTCTTCGCACGAATAAGAACTGCCACCAGAGGGGCCGCAGTCTTGCCAGCCTGTTTTTGATTTCAAGTGCTTGCCAGCCGTTGGGCAATAGTCTTCTGAACATGCGCCTGGGTCTTCTTCCGCAGCAGCATACAGCTCGTCCCATTCAGCGTTGCTGGGCAAGTGCAAGCCGGAGGGGCAGGCAGACATGGCAGCTTCCCAGTTGTAAAGCCTGCCGTAATCGGCGCACTTGGAGGGGTCGTCAGAAAGCTCTCCTGAATCGGAATCGCCGCACTTGCTGCCAGGTGCCGCGAAGTTCAAATTCTTGGCCAGCCAGA
>Ga0181987_12197_pt1 | contig 26973 bp, 28 predicted proteins | sample TergutCo191P1_FD_120224 | JGI IMG/M metagenome (GOLD analysis project Ga0181987, IMG submission 120224)
TCCAAACCCTTTATCTGCTTGTTCGTGTTCTCTATGTTCACTATCTTGTAATAATGATAGAACTTGTCTTTCATGTCTTCGCCAGTCTCAAATATCTCATTTACCAAATTCAAGGAATAAACCGGCTGGGCAAGCTTGTAATCCATTCCTGCGTCAAGCTGCTTCACAAACGCCTTGCTTGCGTTCAGCAAAACCCTAGTACGGAAAGAGTTGCTCCACAAAAGCTGCATTTCAACAATAAACTGCCTGCCGTCTTTGGCTTTGCAGCGAATGTCGACTATGGAATCTTTGAGGGCGGGAATTTCCGGTATAAGCTCGCCTGTGTCGTATTCTATTTCGACGACTTCATTGTCTCCGTTGAATTTCAGCAAGCTGTTCACCATGCTGATGCACAAGTGCTTGTGCTCGCCAAACACTTTTTTGAAAGTCAAGTCGTTTTTCGGGTCCAGATAGATAGGCATATGGTGGTAATTTAGAAAACGTCTGAACCACGATTTGTGTCTGTTGCGCAACTAACAATATCGCCAAATATTCCGTAAAAACGATGAAATTGATCCTGGGCAATGCACGCATTGCCCCTACCCCATGGTTCAAAACAATATTGCATAAATATGTGGGACAAATACGATGTTTATCGGCATTTCGTAGGGGTAAGGCGAGCCTTACCCTGAATATAAATGCGAATGCAAAAACAGGAAAATTAGTTGCGCAACGGGCACATTTTCAGGAGCATACGCCCCCTGTTTTGCCACAATATGTTGCAATTACCCCATTCCCTTTTTAAATCTCTTGCTCCACCATAGCAGGAACGGCGCGCTTATGCAAAGCGAAGAATAAGTGCCCACCGCAACGCCAATTGACATTACAATGCCAAAATCGCGAATGCTCGAACCGCCCATAACCGCAAGCACTATGCACACAAATAATGTAGAACCGCTTGTGACTATTGAACGGGACAAACTCTGATTAATGGAAATGTTTATGCGGTCTTCCAAAGTCTCTTTCGCAAGCAACTTGTTCTCTCGAATACGATCGTAAATAACAATTGTATCGTTAATGGAATAACCTATCATCGCAAGGAAGGCTGCTATCATAGCGCCGTCTATCGGCAGCTTGAACAAGCTTACAACGCCTATGCAAACTATTGTGTCATGAATCAGCGTGATTATTGAACCGGCGCCAAAGCCAAGACCCATTTTGCCAAAACGCGCCCATATATAAATACTGATGCCAAGCCAAGACAAAATAATGGCAAGTATAGCCTTGAAGCGAAGCTCGCCGCCTATCGTTGGCCCAACCACATCTTCTGCCACAATTTCCGGAGAACCCGCATTCGCCAAAGCTTCCTTCAGCTTTTCAGTCGTTGCCTTAACCGATGCCTCATCTGACTCGTTAGTTTGAATACTGAGCATATATTGGTTAAGGGATGTTGCTCCCAATTTGCGAACGGTCACATCGCCAAATTTATCTTTGCCAACAACACGGTTCAATGTTTCTTCATGCTGAGCGTCATCATCGTATTTAACGGTATAAACCAAGCCGCCGGTAAAATCTATGCTGTAATCAAAACCTTTGAAAATCATAAGGCCAATGCAAACAGCGCACACCGTGATAGATAGCTTCGCCCAAATTCCGCGTTTTGCCACAATCTGGAACCTGGCCTCTTGCAACCACTTTATGCCTCTTCCAATGTTTACGGTTTTAGCATCGTGCTTGGCAAGCTTAAAGTCAAAAATTGCTCTGGTCACAGTCAATGCGGAGAATAGAGATGCCGCAATACCAACCATCAATGTTAAGCCAAAGCCTTTTACCGGGCCTGTGCCAACTTTGTAAAGAATAAACGCAACTAGGAATGTTGTCAAGTTTGTGTCTATAATAGCGGTGAAAGCTTTTTCGTAGCCTTTTGCCACCGCCATTCTCGCCATTTGCCCTGCTCGCAATTCTTCTCGTATTCGCTCGTAAATAAGTATGTTTGCGTCAAGAGCCATAGCCGCAGTCAGTAGCATGCCTGCAATGCCCGGAAGCGTTAGCGTAGCATGGAACATCGAAAGCGCCGCGCCTATCATCAGCATGTTCACGAATATGCCCACGTTAGCTACCAAACCGGCAAAGTTATAGTAGATTATCATAAAGACAAGGCATATCGCAAAGCCAACCAAGCCGGAGCCAAAGCCTGCTTTGATGTTTTCTTCGCCAAGGCTTGCGCCAACGTTTCTCAGCTCCACTATTCCCATTGGAGCAGGCAGCGCGCCGGCCTGCAAAACAACAGCAAGCCTTGTAGCTTCTGCCATATCGTCCAAGCCTGTGATTTGAGCCTCTCCGTTTGGAATGCGGTCGCGAATAACCGGAGCGCTTCTAACCTGGCCGTCCAAAACTATGGCCATCTGCTTGCCTATGTTATTTCCAGTAACAGAACCGAATTTCTTTGGCCCTATTCCCTTAAAGCGAAGCGACACGGCAACCTGGCCGGCAGAAAGACCATCGGAAATTCTGTAGGGTTTGGCATTTGCTATTTCCTTGCCGTCCATTTCCACCCTGCGCTTTAGCAGGTAAAGTTTTTTAAACTTGTTCCCGTTTGACTGTTCTTCATAGCCATAACCCCAAGCAAAGCCTACGTCTCTGGGAATTAGAGCCTGCACACCAGGCATGGCTAAAATTTCCTGCACCTTGAGAATGTAATTATCCGGAACCGCCAAATCCGAGCCAAAGCTGCTTAAATAGCCAGAGAACGGACGGTCTGGGTTTATATAGGCAGCCGCACCCTCGCTATCTTGCTCCTGCAGCTCTGCATCTTTGGCAGAGGAAGTATCCCCGGCGGTTTTGCCGCCAAGCGAAAAATCCTCATCGCTTAATTCACGCTCAACTGCCGCAGCGGCAACAGAATCCGCAGCCGCAACCGCGCTAGGCACGGAGGCACTATCTACAGTAGGCAGCTTGCGCCCTTTTAAGTAATTATCTATCAAGCCCAGAGCTTGAGCCGCTACCTCTTGCTCGGCAACAATTCTGAACTCAAGTTTTGCCGTGCCGCCAACCAGCTCACGGGCATCGTCAACATCCACGCCTGCAAGGTCTGCCACAATGCGATTGTCGCCACTGGGGTAAATTTGCGGTTCGGAGAGGCCGTATTGGTCAACTCTGTTGCGAATGATTTCCAAAGAGCGTTCCTGCACCCCTTCCGCTTCATCGGGTTTAAGGCCGCTTTTGTCTATCTCCAAGATTATGCTGGTGCCGCCAGCCAAATCCAAGCCAAAATTCACGGCTTTTTCCACAACTTTTGGATTTTCCTTGGCAAACTTTACCTTTTCCGCTCCTTGCTTCGTGTGATATTCTATAGAGGGCCAGAGGCTGTAGCACGAGAGCGCCACAACAGCCAAGATTATCCATTCGCGGAGTCCAAAACCTTTTTTTGTCATTTTTTTATCCTTCAAAAAAATTCAGATGGTCTTAGAATATAGAAAATTTTATTGCCCGCCAGCCGTTTTCTCTTGAATATAGCTCAAAAACTCCTCGTCTTTTGGATGAAATTCCATGTAATCTTCAAAAATTTCCTGCCCTCGCTCGCAGTCACGCTCTAAATTCTTTTCAATGCGAGGAATTATCGAGGGGTTTAACTTTTTGTTCTTTCTGTAAAAAGAGCAGTCCTCCACATAAAGCTCATACGCTTCAGCAGTTGTTTCCGAAAAATTCGTTTCTTTTAAAGCATCGCAGGCATAGGCAACGCAGTCCAGAACCTGTTTGGAATACAATAAATCCAAATGCGGAGACACGCCTGCAGCGTTGCAACGCTTATCCCATTTATAAATACTTCTGTAAACGCCGTAAATATTTTTGCTGTAAACCCAGCCTGGAATAATTTCATCTTTTTTTATCAAGGTGAACGGAAACCTAAGCCGCATTGGCTCGCAAACAACGCCGGTTGCAATCATGCTAAACGGAGCTTCAGAAAAATTTGCCGGAAATTTTACGCTGCACCCAAGCCCGAAAAACATCCCCAAACCCGGCGCAACCTCCTGGTCCGGCATTCTGCCTGTGTGGTTGCTTCCCACATTCGCGCCATAGCCAACATTGCCCCTGCCCTCCGCCCACAATGCAGAAATCAGCAAACTGTGATGGTGAACCTGCACAAGAGGCCCAACCAAAGAATTGCTAACCTCGGCTTCTCCCACGTGCGAAAACGAACCTATAAAAGAGGATTTCACAATAGCGTTATCCGTCACAACACAGTTGCTTTCAAGCATGGATTCTCTTACCAAAGCACCATTCTCAACGCAAACGCAGTCCGCCAAATGCGAGTTTTCCAGCGAGCTTACATTGCAAACTCTGGCTCCTCTGCCTATGACTGTTCTTTCGTTCTCGCTAAACTGCCGCTTAAGCAGGCGATGCCCCATTTCCGTTCCTATTTTTATATGAGACATCTCTCTGTCGCAAACAATGGAGCCAACATTAAATATCAAGGAGCCTTCGCAAGCCACGGAATTTGAAAAAAGCTTCACATCATAAATGCAGGCATCTTCCACAACGCTCTCGCTGACCCACGAGTTGAAGATCCCTGTTTGAAAATTAACGCCTTTATGCGAAAGCGTTTTGCCGGAAAACCCGTGCAATTTTATTTTGCCGGTGAATTTTGAATTGGCAATGTTTTTAGTTGTGAAATCCTGCGCCACTCTTATGTTGTTCCAGTCGTCGCAAGTGTTGCCTGCTGCTTTAAGCGCGTCAATTTCCTTTTGCATCAAAGGTCTTCTGAGCATAAAAACTTCTCCATGTCTTTTGCGGTTGTTATTTTATCGTTTTTAGCATTTCCTTCGACAATTTTTATCGGAACTCCGAATTTTTCGAGAATGGAAGCTTCGTCCGTTGGGCAGAAATCCGGAAAATTCTCCATTTTCCCGTAGAGTTCTTTCAGCAATGCTACAGGGGCGGCTTGGGGAGTTTGCGCAAGCCATACCGTCCGGCGGTCTATGGTATTTTTCACAAAACCGTTTTCCGTTATTTTCACCGTGTCAAAAACAGGCTTTGCAACCATGCAGCAATCCGTTTCAAGAGCTTGGGCCACAGAGTCTATTATATCATCGCTTACAAATGGGCGGGCAGCGTCGTGCGCCATTACGTGGCTTATATTTTGCGGAAGAGAAAGAACTCCGTTTTTCACGGATTGCCACCGTTCTTTGCCACCTGCCGTAACGATAATGGGCAAATCAGAAGCGTCTTTGAGAAAGTCGTTTTGCCATTCATGCGGAACGGTTAGAACCACTTTTTTTATATGTTTGTTTTTTAAAAAAGTTTCTGCGCAGTGCCGCCACATAGCTTTGCCCCGTAGCTCTGCCAACTGTTTGGGAACGGAGCAACCGGAACGTTTTCCGAGTCCACCGGCTGTTATCACCACTCCTATTTCCATCTTAAAGTTCCGGTACAAAAATCCTGTCTTTGTAATATATAAGCTCTGCTATGCTTTCTCTTATGTCGTCTTGCGCTCTATGATTTTCTTTTTTTTTGAATTTTGGGAGCTTTGGGTACCATCTGAACGCGAGTTCTTTTATGGAGCTTACGTCTATGTTTCTGTAATTTACCCAGGCTTCAATTTTTGGCATATGCTTGATTAAAAACCGGCGGTCTTGCCCAATGGAGTTGCCGCAAAGCGGGTTTTTGCCATTTTCGGTGTAGCCTTTTATGAAATTAAGGGTCATTTCTTCTGCGGTTGCCAGGTTGTAATGAGAGTTTTTCACCCTTCCTATCAAACCGCTCTTGGAATGGTGGCTCTTGTTCCATCTGTCCATTTTATTTAAAACTTCATCGTTTTGCCTTATCGCTAGCGCAGGTCCTTCCGCCAGAATTCTGAGCTGAGGGTCGGTCACTATTGTTGCGATTTCCAAAATGGCACAATTTTCCGGGTCTAAACCGGTCATTTCCATGTCCAACCAAACCAAATTCGGGGCAGTTTTGCTCATTTGCTTGAAATTTAGAAATTTTTTTACTAAATTTACTTTTCAAATTTAGCAAGAGAGGTTGAAATGGCGAAAAAAATCAAAAAAAAGCCGCAAAAAAAGCCCGCAGTGCCGGCATCTCAAGGTGTTAGCCTTGGTGATTTATTGGGTAAAAAGCTGGAGAATGTGAAGCGCGAAAGTGAAGAAAAGCAGAAAAAGATGATAAAGGAGGCGCGCAGCAACCCTGCGGTTCTGCGTTCTTCCGAGAAATTTTCCTCGGCAAAGCCCAAGTCAAAGCCCGCTAAACAATAAACTTAGCCCCTATAGCTCAGCAGGATAGAGCCCAGGTTTCCTAAACCTGTTACCCAAGTTCGAGTCTTGGTGGGGGTATAGCAAAACGGCAATTTTCTACATTTCACGTATGCTTTTCAATGCTGATTTAATTGATGATTTTTATGCCGGAATTCCTTCTAAGGTTTTGGCTGCAAGGCGGGCTTTTGGCCGGCCGCTCACTTTAACGGAGAAAATTCTCTACACCCATTTGGCTCCTAGCTGCGAAGTCCAGGTTTATGCGCGCGGCAAAGATTTTGTCATGTTTAACCCGAACAGGGTGGCAATGCAAGACGCTACCGCGCAAATGGCTCTTCTGCAATTTTCAACAGCCGGCAGGGCAAGCTCTGCGGTTCCGGTTTCCGTGCATTGCGACCACTTGATTCAGGCTCGCAAAAACGCCGCTTCCGATTTAAAAGAAGCAAAAAAGGAAAATGAGGAAGTTTACGCTTTTTTGAAAAGTGTTTGCGAAAAATACGGGCTCGATTTTTGGGAAGTTGGCGCTGGAATAATTCATCAGGTTGTGTTTGAAAACTATGCTTTTCCCGGCGGCTTGATAATAGGAACCGATAGCCACACGGTTAATGCCGGTGGCCTTGGAATGCTTGCAGTTGGAGTTGGCGGCGCAGACGCTGTTGACGCAATGGTGAGCTTGCCATGGGAGCTTAAGTTCCCACGCATAATAGGCGTTAAGCTGCGTGGCTCCCTGAGCGGCTTTGCAAGCCCGAAAGATGTTGTTTTAAAATTAGCCGGAATGCTGAAAGTTTCCGGCGGAACAGACTCTGTTATAGAATATTTTGGCGACGGCGCAAAAACGCTTTCCGCTACGGGCAAAGGCACAATTTGCAATATGGGCGCAGAGGTTGGCGCAACTTGCAGCGTATTTGGCTTTGATGCTTCCATGGAAAGATATTTGCGAATAACCGGCAGAGAAAAAATTGCCGACGGAGCTAGAAAAATACTCTCATTTTTGCGTTGCGACGCAGAGGTTGAAGTTGAGCCTGAAAAATATTTTGACAAGGTACTCGAAATTGACCTAAGCTCTTTGAAGCCGCATTTTAACGGGCCTTTTAGCCCAGACCGTTCTTTTGCCGTTGCCGAGATGGGAAACTCGCTTGAAGAATTTGAAAGCAATCCTGAGGTTAGCGCTGCTTTGGTAGGCAGTTGCACGAATTCTAGCTACGAAGATCTTTCCAGAGCAGCGTTCATTGTTCGCGACGCGCTCGCAAAAGGAATAAAGCCAAAAGCCCCGCTTTACATAAATCCTGGTTCCGAAGCTGTGCGGGCAACGGCGGAGCGAGACGGAATTTTGCGTTCGTTTGCGGATTTTGGCGCAACTGTATTTGCTAACGCTTGCGGCCCTTGCATTGGAATGTGGGCGAGAGAAGGCGCGCAAAAAGGCGAAAAGAACAGCATTGTCCATTCGTTCAACCGCAATTTTTCCGGCAGGGCAGATGGCAACGAACACACGCACGCATTTGTCGCAAGCCCGGAAATGGCGGTAATTGCTTCGCTTTCCGGCTCTTTGCTTTTTAATCCGGAAACGGATATTTTGATAAACGAAGCTGGGGAAAGGCAAAAATTGGCGCATCCGTGGGGAGATGAATTGCCGGTAAACGGTTTTGTTTCTAATCCAGATGTTGTAAAAGTTTCCGAGGGAAATGCTTCCGTGGAAATTGCCATAGCGCCGGGGAGCAGCAGGCTTCAAAAGCTGGAACCTTTCGCGCCTTGGAACGGCAGGGATATTTTGAATGCGAAGCTTTTGATTAAAGTGAAGGGAAAGTGCACCACAGACCATATTTCAAAAGCCGGCGAGTGGCTGAAATTCCGTGGGCATTTGGAAAATATTTCGGGCAATCTTTTGATTGGCGCAGAGAACGCTTTCAGCGGAGAAAAAAATAAAGTCCGTTTTCAGCCGGGCAATGCTGAAATGGGAGTGCCGGAAGCGGCAAAAGCTTACAAGGCGGCAAAAATATCCAGCCTAATTATAGGAGACGAAAACTACGGCGAAGGATCTAGCCGTGAGCATGCGGCTATGGAACCTCGCTTTTTGGGAGTTGTGGCGGTTATTGCGAAAAGCTTTGCCCGCATTCACGAGACTAATCTCAAAAAACAGGGAATGCTGGCGCTTTGTTTCGCAGACAAAAGCGATTACGATAAAATTCTGGAAAGCGATACTATGGCAATTCTTGGTCTTAGCAATTTTAAGCCTGGGCGTCAGTTCACGCTTCTTTTGCATCATGCCGATGGTACGCAGGAAGAAATTCTTTTGAACCATACCTACAACACAAGCCAGTGGGAATGGTTTAAAGCGGGCAGTGCATTGAATGCGTTAAATGGAGGCAAGCATGAACTTTCATGATTTTGTTGTCAAAGACATAAAGGGAGAGGATTATCCTCTTTCAAACTGCAAGGGGAAAAAAGTTCTTGTTGTGAACACCGCTTCAAGGTGCAAATACACTCCGCAATACGCCGGATTGCAAATGCTCTATGATAGGTACAAAGACAAGAATTTCACAATCATCGCTTTTCCCGCCAACAACTTTGGAGCGCAGGAACCTTATTCAAATGAGGAAATTGCCGGATCTTGCTCCGTAAATTACGGGATTAGCTTTCCGTTGATGGCAAAAATTTCGGTTGAAGGCCCTGATGCCATTCCTCTATTTAAGTGGCTGACAAACAAGGCAGAAAACGGTGTTGCGTCCGTTGGCATCGGATGGAATTTCCGTAAATTTTTAATAGATGAAAATGGTCGGTGGATAAAATCCTTGCCTTCAAACGTTTCGCCGGATTCCGAAGAAATAGTTGAATGGATTGAGCAATAGATGCCAAACTTTGACATAAAGGCTTCCGAATACGACTCGGTTTCAGAGCCGCAAGCGGAGCTTGCGAGCGGCTTGTTTGAGCTTTCTTTGGATTATTTGCCGGATACTCGTCCGGATTTGCTGGACATAGGTTGTGGAACGGGGCATTTGAGCCTTGACTTGGCCTCTCTTTTTCCAAATAGTTTGGATTGTGTGGATATTTCCAAGGAGATGCTAAAGATTTGCAAGGAAAAATTGCAGGCTAATTTTCCCAATTTAAAATGGCGGCTTTTTGAGAACGACGCAGAGGCTTTTGAGCCGGACAGAAAATACGACGCAATTTATTGCAGTGCGACTATTCAATGGTTTTCTGATGTTGCGAAGTTTTTTAAGATGGTGAAAAAGTGGTTGAAGCCAAACGGCATTTTGTGCGTTGGAGCGTTTGGAGAAAAAACTCTTTGCGAATTGCGGGAGGCGTATTTTAAAGCGGCTGGCCGGCAGTTGGAAACAAAGGCGAAGTTTTTTTCTTTGGATAAGTTTAAGACAGATTTTAAGATTCTGGATTCTGCGGAGTGCATTTATACTCAGAGCGCAGATTTGAAAGCGCTTGGCAAAATGGGAGTAACCGGCACTGGCAAAAAACCGCTCACGAGAACTGAGGCGCAGAAGTTGAAGGAAATTCTGGCTGGAGCTAATTTTTCTTGGGAACTGAGGGCTATGATATACACGTAGAAACTGGAGAAAATTTCTAAATTATTCATACATGGAAATAATACAAGTTATAGGCGCTCATGCCAACAACTTAAAAAATATAGACGCAAATTTTCCGGTTGGGGGGATCACTGTTGTCTGTGGACCATCGGGCTGTGGAAAGTCCAGTCTTGTTTTGGATGTGTTGCACGCAGAAAGCCGCCGCAGATATTTGGAAACACTTGGCAGCTCCGCTATCACAATGCTTGGAGGGCCAAAACACGTTCCCGTCAAGGCCATTCACAATTTAAGGCCGAGCATCGCGCTTGAATGCGGAGACAAAATAATCTCAAAAAGAGCAAACGTCGCAAGCCTTGCGGAAATCGCGCCCATGCTCAGAATCCTGTTCGCCGAATGCTCGCACCCCGCCTGCCCAAAGTGCGGCCTCGAAATGAAATCGCTCGCTCCGCAGCAAATGGTGGAAAAACTCTCCGCTTTAAAAGACGGAACAAAATTCCAAATTTTAGCCCCCATTGATGTCAACAATAGAACGCTTGACGAACTTGCGAAAATTTATATAGCGCAGGGATTCATAAAGGCTATGGCAGATTCAAACGTAATATCCTTGGATTTTTTAAGCGTAAATTCCAAAAATATAATCCCAAAAGAATTTTATTTAATAGTAGACAGAATAATAGCAAAAGCGAACCAGCGCACAAGGCTTTCGGAGGCAATAGACTCTGCTTTGAAAATCAGCGAAAATTTAATTTTGGCAGATGTGGAAAATCAAAAAATATTTCTTTCCCCAATTCCGCGCTGCGAAGTGCATGGCTGCTCGGCAGAACTTTTGGATGAGCGGCATTTTTCGCCGTGGAGCAACATTGGGCAATGCCCAAAATGCAAAGGAATAGGCTTAAACTGCCCTGATTGCAACGGTTCTCAGCTAAGGGAAATCGCTTTAAATAGCAAATGGGAAACCTATTCCTGGTTTTCCCTGCATTCAAAAACATTGCTGGAATTAAACGAAGAATTGCCGGTTTATCTGGAAAAAGTTCCCGAGAGATTAAAAACCACGCTTTTGGATGTTCCGCTGAGAATTTCAATCTTGTGCGATTTGGGTCTTGGGCACTTGAGCCTTGGCCGTTTGGCAGAAACTCTGAGCAGCGGCGAAGCGCAAAGGGTAAGGCTTGCCGCTCTTTGCACTGGCCATTTGAACGGAGTATTGCTTTGCATAGACGAACCCGCAAGCGGACTTCACGAAAAAGATGTGGAAAAATTGTGGAACGCGCTTTTGCGTTTAAAATCCAGAGGCAACACTTTAGCATTGATTGAGCATCATCCGTGGGTGATAAGCCATGCAGACAAGATTATTGAAATGGGGCCGGGAGCTGGTGAATATGGCGGGAAAATAGTTGAGAGTGGAGAGTTGAGAGTGGAGAGTGAAGAGTTTATAGCAAAAAGAAGTCATCGATTATCTGCTTTTAGCTCTCAACCCAGCATAAAAATATGCAACGCAAATGTGAACAATCTGAAAAACCTAAGCATTAACATTCCCATTGGAGCAATGACGGTGATTTGCGGAGTCAGCGGATCCGGCAAGAGTTCGCTTTTGTGGGGTGTTATTGAACCATTCGCGTCCAAGAAAAAGGCTCCGGGAATAGAGGCTGTTTTGGCGGCCAGAACAGGCAGGGCTTTTGCGCAAAAGCGAAGCACCATAGCCACGGCAATTGATGTTATGCATATTTTTAAAAATTTATTCGCAAATTCGCAAGACAGCAAAATTCGCGGGTATTCTGCGGCGAAATTTGGCACGGATAAGCCCGGAGGCCGTTGCGAAACTTGCAAAGGAACCGGTTCTTTGTTTGACCCAAGCGGCTATGAAGAGAGCACTTGTCCTATTTGTTTAGGCAAAAGATATAGAGACGAAATTTTGGAAGTTCGTTATAAACTGATGTCCATTGCGGATGTTTTGGATTTATCTGTGTCCAGAGCGATGGAAATTTTTGAGAACTTTGATGTTTTAATTCCGAAATTAAAATCTCTCTCGGATACCGGCTTGCATTATTTGCGTCTGGGCCAGCCAACAACGCATTTAAGCGGCGGAGAACTGCAGCGGCTAAGGCTTGCGCAAGACTTGGCAAAAGCCAAGTTGCCAAACACTCTTTATCTATTTGACGAACCCGCAAGAGGCCTCTCTGCAAAAGACACAGATTTGTTGCTGAATTTGCTGAAAGGCTTAACGCAAAAAGGCCACACAGTGGTTGCCATTGAGCACAACGATTTGTTCAGAAAACAGGCAAGCTGTGTTTTGGAGCTAGGCCCCGGCGCTGGTGCGGACGGGGGGTATATTGTGTGAAGTCACGCAAGTTCTGCCAGAATAGCCCTCTTCTCTCCTAAAATTCTCGTGTAGAATAAAATGCATTCTTTTTCGCCTTTTGGAGCGAGGCGGCGTATTTCCGCTTCCGGGACAACTTCTACGCCACGCTTTTTTAACGTGATTTTGCCAGCGTTGTGCTTTTTCAGCATCGCTTTGACATTGTTTGTGGAAAGCGAGCTTTGCTCTATGATTCTGTACGCCGCAAACCCGCTGTGCTTTTGCGGCAAATTCTCGCAAGACACGTATGCGAGCGTGGAGTCTATTTGCCAAAAGCCGAGTTTTTTTGCCTCGCTGAGAAACAGATGGCTGCGAACCAAAACAGGATTTGGCTCTAAAATAAAATCTCCGGCTTTTTTTGCCTCCAAGCTTATGCTTTGCAATTCGTTTTTTTCGCACTGCCATTCATTGCAAATAGTTGAGGCACGTATTAGCCCTTTTCCAAAAATACCGCTTAACATAAGGCATTCCCGGCAATCCGTCGCATTTCCCAAATAAAAAACATCGCTTTTCTCCGGAATTGAATTTTCAGGAAACGCAGGGGGAAGTTTTGCCATTCCTCCGCAAAATTTTTTTGACACTTCCAAAACGCTTTCAAAATCCGGGCTTAGCCCGCCACGCCTCGCAGGGTCTATGCAAAAAAAATCACCGCCTGTTATTTCCAGCGCATTTTGCAAAACCGCTCTGTGCAAAAGCCCCAAACGCCTCATATTCTCGTTGAACATCAAAACCCTTTCCGGCGCTATGTCTGCGCCGGTCGCTAAAGCTCCCGTTGGCAGCCAAAAACTGTCTCCGCCCATGCCGCAGCACAAATCCGCAATTTTCGCGCCGCTGGGCCACAACTGCGCCTTGTATTCCGAAATATCCTTTGCGGTAGCCTGTTCGTAAGCAAGCCTGTCGCAAATTAAATCTGCTCCGAATTTCTCCCTTATTTTCGGCAAAATTTCAAGATAATGAATAAGCGCATGCCTCTCCTGCGCAGTGAATTTTTTAGATAATTTTTCCGATAGCTTCAAAGGGTCTGCAAGCAATGGCAAATACTCGGAGGGAATTTCCACGTGGCTCAGAAATTCCACAGCGGCCGGCGAAAGTTGCAAGCTACGCCTTCCCTATGCTCATAAATTCAAACCCTATATTTTTAAGCTCTTCTCCATTGAGAATATTTCTGCCGTCAAAAATCAAAGCGGGCTTGCTCATCAAAGAATAAATCTTTTTCCAATCCAGTTCGGTAAACTGCGGCCATTCCGTGCAAAGCAAAACAGCATGAGCGTCGCGTGCTGCATCGTAAGGGTCTTCGGCAAACAAAACCTTGTCCAAAACATCGCTCAAATCCCGTTTGGCATCGGGAATGGCTTTGTAATCGGTAATCACGGGAATAGCACGTTCCTCTAAAAGCTCTCGCACAACCAAGTGCGCTGGGCTTTCACGGGTATCATTGGTGTTCGCTTTGAAAGCAAAGCCAAAAACGGCGATTTTCTTGCCGGCAATCGTGTTGAACAGCGAGCGCAAAACCCTCTTAACGGAACGGGTTGTTTGCCACTCGTTTATTTTAACAATGCTCTCCCAATACTCTGCAACTTCAGGCAGGCCGTAGTGCTCGCACAAATACACCAAATTGAGAATGTCTTTTTTAAAGCAGGAGCCTCCAAAACCTATGGAAGCCTTCAAGAATTTTGGGCCTATGCGCGAATCGCGTCCAATGGCATAGGCTATTTCGTCTATGTTTGCGCCGGTTTTTTCGCAGAGCGCGCTCAAACTGTTTATGCTGGAAATTCGCTGGGCCAAAAATGCGTTTGCCGTTAATTTTGAAAGCTCGGAACTCCATAAATTCGTGGTTATAATGCGCTCTCTTGGCACCCAGTTTGCGTAAATTTTCGCAACCTCTTCCACTGCGGCACGGCCGCTTTCGTCCGTATGCCCGCCAATAAGAACTCTATCTGGGTTTTCCAAATCTGCCATTGCGGTTCCCTCCGCCAAAAATTCGGGATTGCTCACAATGTCAAAATGGATGCCTTTTTGGTTGGAGTTCAAAATTCTCTCCATGCTCTCTGCGGTTCGCACCGGCAAGGTGCTTTTTTCAACAACAATTTTATGGCTGTCGCTTGCCGCCAAAATGCTTCTCGCTGTTTTTTCAATATACTGCAAATCAGAAGCCTTGCCGCTGCCAAAGCCAAAGGTTTTCGTGGGCGTATTCACGCTCACAAAAATTATGTCTGCTTCTTTTATGCTATTTTCAATGTCTGTTCCAAAGAACAGATTTTTGCCTCTAACGCCTTCCACAACTTCTTTCAAGCCGGGTTCGTAAACAGGCAGGCAATTGCTGTTCCACGCATCTATGCGCGCTGCGTTTATGTCAACTATTTTAACCTGATACTGCGGGCATTTTTTTGCTATCATGGCCATTGTTGGGCCGCCCACGTATCCTGCGCCTATGCATAAAATTTTCTTCATTCCACTACTCTAAAAAAGGTTTCCAGCGGTTCTCTTTGTGTCACAAAAGTATTCGCTATGTGGCCTGCTTGCGGGTAGCCAAAAGGCAAGGCGAGCAGGAACATTTGATTTTCGGCATCCGGAATATGCTTGCGCAGCAAGTCCGGGTAAGCCATTACGCTGTATTGAGGGCAGCAACCGAGGCCCCTGCTGTGCAGCTCGGTTATAAGAGCTTGCAAAAAAAGCCCGCAATCCAAAAACGTGCCGGTATTGTACTGGCCTTTGTTCAGGGATAAAAAGAATACCTGTTTCGCGCCAAAGAACTTGTAGTTTTCGCTGTCGTGTTCACGGCGTTTTTCTTTGTCTTCCCTTCCTATTCCTTTATGCGTTAAAAAAGCCTTGCCCAAGTCAACGGCTCTTTTTTTATAAGCTTCCGGCAGAGGGTCGGGGCTATAAACATATTCAAAGGCCATTTCTTTGCCGCTGTTGAAAGCTTCCAGATAATCCGAGCGCAGATTTTCCAATGCCGCGCCCTGTACCAGAGTGAGCTTCCAAGGTTGGGTATTTTTGCTGCTGGGCGCCCGGCCTGCGCCAAGCACCATAGCCCGCACAACGTCTGCGGGAACTATTTCGCCGGTAAATGCACGAATGGATTTTCTCATATTACTCACATTAGTAACAATTGTTTTTATCATAGGAAGAAGGACAAGAAGCCATGATCTCGGTTTCGTTCGGATAACCATAGCCCCATCCATCTTTGCAAGCTGCTGCATTTGCCAGATAGCTGGAGCAATTGGAGCAATCTTCATAGTAATGATTTACGCACCAAGAGCCTGTGTATCCGCCGCCATTTGCCGCTTCGCAGCTTGACAAAGTGGAGTAATAAGAGCCACCGTATTGTGTGCATTGAGATAACGTTATGCCGTAGCCGCTCATATCATAACAATTGCTTTGGACAAGGCAATAACCGGCATTATTGCTGCCGCCATTGGAGCTAGAGCTGGGAATGTTCGGAGAAGATTTATTATCATCGCTCCAATCTATAGATCCATTGCTACGAATAAGACCGTCTGCGGAACAGGCTAAGAAAAGCACCCCGGCAGCAAAAGCGAGAATCATAATTGCTTTGTTCATTTTTAAACCTCCTAGAAATAGATGAATCCGCCAAAGTTAGCGAAAATATTGTTGCCGCCAAAAACTTCAAATGGATTTGCGGAAACCTGCGCTTCCAAAGCCCAGTTTGCTCTCTGGAAACGAACGCCTGCAAAAGCTTGTGTTTCCGGATCATGAGTTAGCACAAAAAGCGAAGTTTCTTTATCACTATCCAAATCACCTGACATAAAAGTTAAACTGTGTGTTGCGCCAGCAAAGGCAAATAAATTATCAAATAAAGCAATTTCGCCTAAAATATTCGGAGCTAAAACAACAAATATCATTTTATCGCCTTTCCTAACATTATTTACCTCATCAATAAAATTAACGCCAAAAGCGTTATTCAAACCAACTATAACTTTCGCATTTTCGCTTTGCAGAGCTGCGTATCCGAAATTAAACATCAATGCAGTAAGCAAAAAGGTATCTTCATCAACAGCTTTTTTACCATCTTCATCAGTATAGGAACCCTCATTGCGAAAAAGTCCCCAAGCTATATTATATCTGAATGCCCCCGAAGTGTTGGTTATGCCCAGAACAGCATCTATCGTGGAATAATCTTCCTTGGTTTCATCTCCATCATCATCTGTAGCATTTCCCATAGCATAAGTTAACCACCCTGCATTTACATAAAAATTAGTTGTTCCAAACGGAATGGAAAAGGAGATGCCAATGTTGTCACCAGGAAGGGTAGTCCTTCTACTATAATCATCATCTGAGTACCAAGTTTTTGACACCGAATAATTCAACGCTATGCCAAAGCTTGAATTTGCATAGCCGAGAACCAAAGTAGCCAAGTTGCCAAGCTCGGAATTGTCCAGTCCAAGCAATGCAGACCCCCCAAGCATATCAAAAGCCGTATAGCCCAAAAAGTCAGACGGGGAAACATAAAAGAATTTTTGCCCGTAAATATCACTAGGAGTGGCAACCAAGTCGTGCACCGTGGAAGCTGCGCCTACCGTTGAGTAAGGATTGTAGCTATGGCCACGTAATTTGCCAAAAATCGTATTTTCTGCGACTGGAGCCGCTTTTGCCGGCTCTGGCATTGGCATTGGCGGCGGCGGTGGAGGCGGTGGAGGAGGCTCTGGTTCTTGGTTTAATGAAGAGTCTTGCGCCAAGGAGCTTGTATCCAAGGCTGCCCCTATATCCAAATACAGCAAATCCGGTGAATTCTGAGCAAAAGCCAATCCCGCTATGAAAAGGCTCGAAACAAGAAGCTTTGAATGATTCATACAAGAGAATATAGCAAATGCTGCAAAGCTAATCGGCGTTTATTTTATTCTCACGCTTATGGCTATGATTATCAGAATCGCAATGTAAATCACAAGAAACACAAAAGGAGCGCTGGTTAAGCCTTCTACGCAAATGCTCTGTATTTTTAATTCCAAAGGCTTGCTTATAGGATTTTTCCAGCCGGAATATAGTTCCAAACCCATTATGGAAGAGAATCTTTTCACATTGTGGGTATTTCTGGCCCTCTGCTGCTCAAACCAGTAATCAGGCGTGTAAAAATGCTGCATTGCTATTGAATAGCGCTTTGTTTCCGAATTTAAATGGAGCTCTTTTAAGGCAGGTTTTTTAGCGCCCCAATTGTCCGGGTCAAAAGTTAATATTTGCACTATAAGTTCCTTAAAATTTTCGGAACTTTGCAAATTAAGCACAAGCGAATCCATTCTGTTCCAGTTTTCGTAGTCATCAAAATAAAAAGCCATCCCGCAATTTGCTCCCTCATCCGGCAAAAAGCATTTAAAGGAAGTACCTTCAACCTGAGCATCCCCATAAGGGCTAGCTTCGCCTTCAAGGCACTCCTCCTCTTTTTCGCTTGGGTAAAGCGAATACGCAACAATGCCCGCTATGCCCAAAAACAATAAAACAGCTCTTAAATATCGCTTTTTCATATAGCGTTTACTTTAGGAGGCCGGCCTGTTTTGCGGGCAGGCGGCGGAGAAGTCACAATAGGTTTTGGCGGCAATTCTCCAAGCGTTACTCTTAGTGTTGGAAGCAAGGTTTTTGATGTATTGCAGATGTTTACATCATTTAGATCATTTAGCGAAAAATTTTTCGAAGGAATTGGAGCAAACAGTGAACCCAAATCGTTCACAAGAATCGGCTTGGGGTTATCGAATTCCTCTGCTATGGCTTTTAGCTTAGCAATCTCCTTTTCTTTTTTTAGAATGCCCCTTTCTTTTTTCCCCGGGCGTTTGCGCTGTTTCCATTTTGAAGACAAATCATCGGCTGTTCTGTCTTCCAATTCTTCTACTGTTGGCAAAAGCAATTCTGCCGGAATCTCAATATCCATAAAATCCCCCCAAATTAAGAGTTTCCATTTCAGGCTCAACCATAAGGCCGTAATAAACATGTTGCTGAAGCTGGTCTTCTATATAATACAGAGTACCGCCGCTCGCTGCGCCGCAACCTGCGCAAGCTCCCTGGTAGCGAATCAAAACCGTCTTTGAATTTTTAATACCCAGCACCTCCAGCCCTCCGCCGTCTCCTGCTAGCATGGTTCGCACATATTCATTCATGCATTCTTCTATTTTTTTAAGTTTTTCGCTTTCGCCAAGCGCTTCCCACTCTGCGTCTGCCTCTGCTCTGCCCTCTGCGGTGCAGGCTTTCAGTTTTTCGCTGCCCATAGCGGCTCTGGCTGCAAAAGCTACTTTCTTTTTTTCCGGGTAAGCCTCAGTTATCATTGCTGGCAAATTTGCCACGGTTTGAAAATCCTGCAATAAATTTTGAATCTCGTCTATTTTTTTTCCAACAAGCCCCTCGCTGAGAATATCCGCAAGGGCGGTTAGCATTGGACCTCCATATGTGAAAAATTTAGCGTCTAAAATCAGGTCTGTATCCGGGTCTATTAAAGCATAAATTTTAAGAGTCCCGGATTTTACATCCACCAGCGCCAGCCCTTTGCCATCCGCTTCCATTTGAAATATAGCGCCCCGCCGCTTTGGAAAGCGAGCTATTTGCGCAATGTCTTCAGGAACTTCCATATCTCCTGCGGTGTAATGTAGAAAATTTTCTACATTCCTTCTATGACTTTTGGCATTCCTAACCTTATAGGCGACTTGGTGCGAGAATATTCGCCGTGGCCGTGGCTTGCTTTGGGCGTGAACGTGATACTGGCAGTGACGGCTGTTTTAGCTGTGGGCATAGGCTCTGCGCCAATTTTAATTTACATGGAACGCAAAGTGTGCGCCCATGTTCAGTGCAGGCTTGGACCCATGAGGCTCGGATGGCATGGCATTTTGCAAACCATAGCAGACGTTACAAAACTGCTGTTCAAAGAGGTCTATTCTCCCAAAGGCGTTGACAAAATAGTCTATTACCTCGCTCCTATGATTTCCCTAACCGCACCATTCTTCACTCTAGCCTTGATTCCATTTGGAGAGCAATGGCAAGTGATAAATCTGGAATTTGCGGTACCGGCCATAATAGCCATAAACGGGCTTGGGCTTTTCGCGATTCTTTTGGGCGGCTGGGCATCCAACAACAAATATTCACTTTTAAGCGCGCTCAGAAGCGGCGCTTTGATGATCAGCTACGAAATTTCATTCGCAATGATTATGCTGTTTGTGATAATGATTTCCGGCAGCGCGTCTTTGAATGAAATTATAGCAACGCAGAGCGGCACAGTTTTGGACTGGTGGATTTTTAAGCTGCCCGTTTTGGGATTTGTGGCATTTGTGATGTTTATGTGCGTTAGCACCGCAGAACTCAATCGCGCTCCATTTGACATAGCAGAAGCGGAACAAGAGCTAACCGCCGGTTTTCATACGGAATATACGGGAACGGCTTTCGCCATGTTCTATCTCACGGAATACATAAACCTGATAGCAGCCTCTGCGTTAGGCTCAATCTTCTTTTTGGGAGGCTGGCAAGCACCTTTGGTAGGAATCGAAAGCGTGGACAAAATTCTTTTGGGAATTCCCGGCTTGGTTTGGATGTTCGCAAAAATTTACTTTTTGATTTTCCTTTACATGATGTTCCGCTGGACATGGCTAAGGCCGAGAATTGACCAGCTTATGAGCTTTGAATGGAAATTTTTATTGCCGCTCAGCTTGATATTGCTTGGGCTGGGAGCATTGTTCACAGCTATGGGTTGGGTTTTATGACAGCGATTTCAAAATATTTTCACGCCGTGGTAACAGGCCCTGTGAGCTTGCTGAAAGGAATGTCCGTTACGCTCAGATATTTTTTCAATCCGAAAAAAATAGTGACCGAGCAATACCCGGAAAACAAAGCAACGCTTAAAATGCACGAGCGGTTTAGAGGACGTGTTGAGCTAATCCACAACGAACAGAATTTGCACACCTGCACCGCCTGCGGAATATGCGAAAAAAATTGCCCGAACAATTCCATAAACGTGCTTTCAACAAAAAACATAGCCGGAAAAAAAGTTTTAGGCAAATATCTTTATCGACTGGATAGCTGCACGCAATGCGGATTTTGCGTAGAGAGCTGCCCCTTTGGATGCCTGAGAATGGCGCACGACTTTGAAAGATCTTCCGCAGACAAGCAATCATTTAACATGACGTTGAACAAAACGGAAGGGCAGGGATAACTATGCGCATAGTGGTGCTATACCTGCTTTTATTCTTTGCTCTCTCCAATGCTTATTTTGGCAAGGAAAACGAAGGTTTGGCTGTTTTCGGATGGGCAACGCTTTTGCATAGCCCTCGCACGGTTTCTTTTGAAGGAGCTGGCTCCGCTCTTCCCTCGCAGGATTTTGGAGCAGCGCTTATGAACCCGGCTCTGCTGCAAGGCGAAGGTTATGGAGCCGGTCTTTCCTGGCAAAACGGAGACTTGGCAAACAATCAGGGAATAGCAGTTTTTTCGCACCCGTTTTTAATGGGCAGAATTCAGCACACATACGGAATGGTGGATAACGGCGAAGTTCAGCATTACGATGAATTTGGCAAAGAAGAAGGTATAATTAGCCGCCCCATGGCACAATATTACGCCATAACTGCGGCGTTTCCCTTAAAGAATTTCAAGTTTGGCATAACGGGCAGGTATTTATGGGAGAGACTTGCGGAAACTTCTGAGTCGCAGATTGGAATGGGGCTTGCGATGGACTGGGGAATACTTTGGAATCCAAGTTCCGCACGCTATGGATTCGCATTTATGGGACGACACTTGGGCAGCCAGTTTCGCCCTTATGTAAAAGGCGGGGTAAACGGTTATGCGCTCGCTTCCGAACTGGCCGCAAGCTTGTTTTGGCGCACAAACCAAAATTTAACCTGGCTTTTTGAATGCTCTGCGCCACGCTACTCGCCTGCTATAGGAAAGCTTGGCTTTGAATACCGCTTTGCGGAACCTGTGATGATCAGGGCAGGCATGCAAAGGGAGCTTATAGACGTGGCACGTTTTGCCAACTCGCTTTTTGACAGCAGCGAGAACACGACTAAAGCCGGTTTCTACAGATTGTTCTCTGCCGGAGCCGGCTATAGATTTTGGAAATTGAATTTGGATTACAGCTACAGCATGTTAATTGAGGGAATGGGCAACGAGCATCGCTTAGCGTTAAGCGGGAATTTTTAAAAAATGCACTTGAATCTTTACGAAGAAAAAAATGATTTTCTTTCAATAATAGCAACATCGCTTATATTCCACATACTCATTGTAGTGGCTCTGGTAGTTGTTGTGTTGTTAAAACCAGCAAAAGAAAATCCTCCGCCCATACCTTTTTTTGAAATGGTGAATGTGGCCCCGCCGCCACCGCCCGCAAAAACGCCTAGGCCTGCGCCAACTCCTGCGCCGCCAGATCCGGCACCGGTACCCACACCCACGCCCGTACCAACACCAACCCCTGCGCCCACGCCAACACCTGTGCCAACACCCACTCCTGCGCCAACGCAGGTTCCTGTGCCGGCACCTGCGCCTGCGCCAACGCCAACACCTGTGCCAACCCCTGCGCCAACGCCTGAACCCGCAATGGACATGCCTTCAGACATAAAAAGCAAGGATATGGAAATGCCGGCTCTCAGAACTGTTGGCAATATTATTATGGATCCTCTGTTGCAAGCATACTTAAACACGCTTGTGCAGCTTTTATACCAAAATTTCAACCCGCCTGCAGGAACCGAAATAGCAAAGGGAACAAAGTCTTCCGTACAGTTTATAATAGCCAGGAATGGCGAAATCAGCGATGTTATTTTGCGCTCGTCTTCAGGAAACGCAATATGGGACAGGCTTGCGGCCAGAGCTGTTAACATAACTAAACCGCCTCCTCTTCCGCCCAGCTACACAGCAGAAAATTTGCCTTTGATTTTTGAATTCCGGGAAAAATAATTACTATATTAACTAGTGTGTCATGCGAAAGATAAACATTAGAGCAGTAAAAGATGGGATGGTTCTAGCGGAACCGCTAAAAAACGCTAATGGTTCTCTTCTTCTAGACAAGGGAACCCCCTTAACGTCGTTTTTTGCCACTAGGCTTGGCCAACGAGGCGTTACTACAGTTTGTGTTGAGGGTGAGCCCGAGCCTGGGGATGAGGCTTCCTCTGTAGTTCAAGCGGCGGAAACGCAAACGATTCAATTGGAAGAATTGTTTAGCGAAAAAATCATAAATAACTCTATGCGTATAATTTATGACGCTTTAATAAAAATCAGGAATCAAAATGGTTAATAACGCGCGAATAGAAATTTTGATAAAGAACATGGGTGAATTGCCAACACTCCCAAGCGTATTTTTCACCGTGAACAAAATGCTGTCCAGTCCTCGCACTTCGGCAGTTGACGTTGGCAAAGTTGTAGCCAATGACCAGGTTATAGCTTCAAAAATTTTAAAGATCTCCAACAGCGCGTTTTATGGCTTTGCCGGCAAAGTGAATACCGTTTCCCATGCCATTGCGGTTTTGGGTTTTACTTCAATTAAAAACATAGTGCTGACAACCAGCATTTTATCGACTTTGAATTTGAAAAACCCAATAAAAGGCTTTAGCCTGGCTGCTTTTTGGAAACACTCTGCGGCAGTAGGGGCCATTGCTAAACTAGTGGCAGGGGAAGTTTTTCCGCAAAAGCAGGAAGAGGCTTTTGTTGTAGGTCTTTTGCACGATATAGGCAAGCTTGTTCTCGCTATTTGCGCTCCCGAAGATTTTGCCAAATGCATAAATTACGCGATTGAAAAAAAATGCCTGTTTTTGAACGCAGAACAGGAATTGCTTGGAATTAACCATACAGACATAGCAGCTTTGGTAAATGAAAAGTGGAAGCTGCCTGCAGAATTTGCCGCAGTGCTTATAAACCACCATAAAAATATTAGCGCATCTGGCGAGCATTCCAAATTGGTTTCGGTTGTTAAGCTTGCAGACGTGTTGGCCAGAGGCATGCAGTTTGGCCATGCTTGCGATCTTTCAATACCAATTTTGGATGATGGCGTTTGGAACTTGCTGGGAATGACTCCGCAAAAACTGGATAAAATTTTAGCAGCCAGCCACAATGCCATGCAAGACTCGATGGTTTTTGTAAATGAGTGAAGATTGGCTGCAAAATATATGCGAAAAATACTTGTCGCTTAAAAATATCAAGTACATTCATTTGCCAAAGGGAACCCAGCGCTTTGTTTGGAACAAGAAATTCGGAATACCTATTCAAGTAGCGATGGAGGCGAGCAAGGCGTTAAAGGGGGTGCCAGACTTGATTCTGTTTGGGCTTGACGGCACTTACCAGCTTATTGAGCTTAAAAGCAAAAAAGGCAAGCTGACCGAAGGCCAAAAGGAATGGCTTGGCTACGGGCTTAAATTATTCCGTGAGTTTGATGAGTTTCAGAAATTTGTGGATGAGTGGGATTTGCTACATAACCCACGATGTTGATTAAAAGTATCACTTTTCTCCATTTCAGGTGTTAAAGGAGTATGAACCAGATTTTGAATGCCCAGCAGCTTTATGTACGCTATGCGCCAATGGTGCTTAGGCGGTGCAAAAGGCTGCTTGGCGATGAAAGCTCGGCTGCGGATATTACGCAGGAGGTTTTCTTAAAAGTTTGGGAAAAGCGAAGCTCGCTGAACGATGATTACCCGTCTAGCCTCTTGTGGCGAATGGCTACAAACATGTGCCTGAACTACATAAGAGACCGAAAACGCAGAGGCGAAAACATAAGCTGCGAAAACATGCTTATGCAAATATCCTGTGCGGAAGACGTAGAAAACGAGGCGGGAAACAGAGACCTTTTAGCCAGGCTCTTCAAAAGACATCCGGAAAGCAGCAGAACCATAGCGGTTTTGCACTATATAGACGGCATGACTTTGGAGGAGGTGGCAAATGAGGTAAAAATGTCTGTTCCGGGGGTTCGCAAAAGACTTCACGCTCTAAAAACCACCTTGTTTGAACTGGAGGCTCCATGAAACCACAACTCTGGAAAATAGAACGCTATTTGCTAGGGGAACTCCCTGAAAGCGAAATGGCTGCCATGAAAACCCTGGAAAGCGAAAATGCTGATTTTCATGCTCAAATTGAACAATTGAAAATGGACAACCGGGATTTGCTGGCAAAATATCCGATGCGCGCACTAGAGACGGATAATTATCCGTCTTTAAATGCGCGGTTTACGCCATATTATGCGGTTGCCGCAGCATTGATTATAGCCGCAACGGTTATGATGTCCGTATTTTTCACAACAGACCGCACAATTGTTATGAATGAAGACGGAACCAGGGCTAAAGGCTTGAAAACCGGCTTGGAAATTTGGCGCAAAACAGGGGATTCCCATGAAAAGCTGGCAAACAACAGCGAAGCGAGCGCAGGCGACGTGCTGCAATTGCGCTACATGGCAGAGGAAAAATGCTACGGAGTTATTTTGAGCATGGATGGGAGAGGCGTTTTAACCATACATCTTTCCGGCGAGAGCGGCAAGGCGGCGAAATTGGAAACGGGCAAAACTGTTTCCTTGAAAAACGCCTACGAGCTGGACAATGCCCCAAAATTTGAAACTTTTTATCTTATCACGGATTCTGCGGAGTTCTCCTTAGCGCAGGTAGCAGAAGGCTTATTGCACGGAAAGTTGCCAAAAGACCTGCGGGTGGAGCAGATAACGCTTAAGAAGTGAATTTTTCTATATTATCCTTATGAATAATATCCCTATTAACGTTACTGTTAGACACCTGGATGAGCCAGCGTCTAAGTTACAGCCTGTTATCCAAAGCGAAATCGGCAAACTGGAAACATATTTTCACAATGTTACCGATTTTTCTGTGGTGGTGGAAGGTATTTCAAAGATCGCAAACGGCGTTGAGCTTAAGCGCAAGGTTGATATAACCGCCTCCATAAAAGGCAATGCGCTTGCGGCTACCGCAGAAGAGGAAAATTTTGGAAAAGCCCTGGACGTGGCTATTTCAAAAATAAAAGCCCAGCTTTCAAAGCATCTTGAAAAAGCTCGCGATTATAAAAGTCCTCCAACGGCAGAAGTAGTCAAATAAATGCGATGCGAGCATTTCAGAGCCTCTTCCGGAGCCTTGAGTGCACGCATAGTTAGCGATACCTTTGAACGGCTCTTGCACAGTGCGATAATGCCTGAGCAGGAAAGGGATTGGTTTAGGCCAAAAAACATTTCCGAAATAGTCTTTGCCTATGGTACAGGCTTGGGCTATCATTTGGAATTTTTAAAAGACCTGCCGCCGGGCAAGGTTCAGCTTGTTATATTATGCGATGCTTTCCAAGAAAATCTTGAAATAACAAAAGAAAAATTAACAGGGCTAAAAGTAATGCTATTCAACGAAGCATTGCCGCAAATCTCAAAAAACATAACAGTAATCCGCCATAGCGCCGCCGCAAGGTACTGCGAGCAAGAAGCCGAAAGTATATTGCAAAGAATTTTAAATAACTCTCCACTCTCCACTCTCCACTCTCAACTCTCAATAGCAGTTCCTTTTGGCACGCACTTTCTTCAGCAGGAGATTTTAAGCGCGTTGAAAGACCTTGATATACCGTGCATAACGCTTCCGCAGCAAAGCGAAAACCCTGCCGTGCTGGAATCGCTTCTTATGGAGCAGTTTCAAAAAAATGCGCCAAGGCTTGTTCTTTGCGTAAATGCCAAAGGCATTGATTCGGAAGGCATTTTGCTCAATGTTTGCCGCAGATTTGGAGTGCCGGTGCATATATGGTTTGTTGACGACCCTAGACCCATAGCCTGTTTGCTGAATAAAAAGCAATGCGAAAATATATTTGCATGGACTTGGGAGAAGGTTTATATTCCTTGGTTAAAGGAAAAAGGATTCGCAGGCGCAGAGTGGCTGCCGCTGGCCGGAGACTCTCATTTGTTTTTTCCGCAAAACGAAAAGACTGTTTATAATTTGATGTTCACCGGCTCTGCGATGGCGGGTGATTTTTTAGATGAAATTTGGAGGCATGTTCAATACAGTGAAAAAGAGGCTTTGCAAGTAGCGCAGAATGTTGCGTTGCAAATTTTAACCGGGAAAATGAGCGCAGAACAAATACCCGGAGATACAAAGGATGAGGCGTGGTTCGCAAGTTATTGCATTCATTTGGCAAGCAGCGAAAAACGGCGTTTATGCTTGGAGCCCCTGCTTGATTTGGGCCTAAGGTTTGCGGGGGATTCTAAGGGATGGAAGGCGATGTTTGGAAGCGGCGTAAAAACTTTGCCGGACTTGGATTACCGCAAAGGTTTGTGCTCGCATTACTTGCAATGCGAAATTCACATAAACGTTACCAGTTGCCAAATGCCATGCGCTGTTAACCAAAGAGTTTTTGACATTCCTCTTTGTGGGCGGTTTGTGATTAGCGATGCTCAAAGCGATTTGTTTGAGCTGTTTCCCAAGAGAGCCGTTTGCGCAGCGAATTCCCCGGAAGAATACGCAGAGCTTGCGAAGTTTTATCTAAAAAATCCAAGCGCGAAATACGAGATAGCAAAGAATGCGCAGGAGTGCGTGTTAAAGGAGCATCTGTATAGCGAGAGGGTGAAGAGGATTATTAGGCGACATTGCGCACCCATTGTCTGAACCACGATTTGTGTTTGTTGCGCAATGGGCACGAATCATGGTTCAGACGTTTTCCTGTTTTCGTCCCCCTTAATTTTTTTGAAATAACCCCCTTGTAAAATAGGGGTTTGTAGGCGATTTTTTTGCTCAAATTTGCCGTTTTTACGAAAAAATCATTTTTTTCATCACTTTTTTTTATTTTTTCCCCGCGAGAAGCGTCTAATTAATGCCAACTGAACGAAATCATATTGTTCAATAGCCATAGATATTTCTCGTTGTCCCTTGACTTTTCCTCAGAAAAAAGTTATATTTATCTGCAAGGAAAAAGAGCAAAATCT
>Ga0181987_10647_pt1 | contig 26897 bp, 20 predicted proteins | sample TergutCo191P1_FD_120224 | JGI IMG/M metagenome (GOLD analysis project Ga0181987, IMG submission 120224)
TCCCTTTTTTTCCCGCAGAACAGTGTTACCACTATATCCGAGACTATCTTTCCCAGCTTTCCTGATTTTGGGTGCTTTCTTATGGACTCGTTAGGCTCTATTTTCACAGGGGTGTCCAACGGGTACCTCTTTTGAAAAAGACCGTTTATCAGGTGCACCACCGCCGGAGGGCTTGCCTCGGCCATGATGAACTTGAAGTTGTTGTCAAACAACTGCGCCGTGCTCCTTTCCAGAGCTTCTTCTGATTTTCCTTTCATAAAAATTCTCCTCATATTTACTTAGACGCTCGGGACAGGCATTTTCCGTCAAAAAAAATCAAAAAAGCGCAAAAATGTAAACATATGTTTGCAAAATAAGGGGACCTCACGTACAAGCAAAGAGCTTGCAGGGCAGGGTTAAATTTACTATATTACTATATATAAACGGAGTTTTTGTTATGTTTAATCGTTTAACTGTGTGCGCGCTTGCGTTTCTGTTTTTAGCTGCCTGTGGAGGCTCCAAAGGCGGTAGCTCATATTCATCTTCTGACGACGACTACGGCGGCGGTGGCGGTGGTGGTGGCAGCGGCGGCGGAAGCGGCACTGCAAGAGCGGCTGCCGCAAGAGATGAGCTAAAAGATGCCCAAAAGGATGCTGTTAGCTTAACGGAAGAGAACCATAGGCTGGCAAGAGAGGTGTTTGACCTGAAAAACAAGCTCGGCTTGCCTCAAGAAGACGACGAATAAATTCTGCATTTCATTTAAATGATTAAAGATTTGTTCATTTTGCTGGCAGTCTTGGCAGGTTTTTCATTTGCCAAAGACTCGGAAAAATTGCCTTTGCCAAAAGAACTGCAAGCAGAAGAGCTGCCGTGGCTGGCTATGGATGGAACTTACGGCAGCATTATCAACAAAACCAGCTTAAAAGAACTGGCGCAAAAAAGCGGCCAAAGAATTGTTTTTGCTTTTTTTGCCACTTGGTGCGTGCCTTGCCGTGAAGGTCTTAAGCTGATGAACGAAAAAGCCGGCAATTTGAAGGATAATGGGGTTTTGGTGGTTTTGATAAACGTTGGCGAAGACGATTACGGAAAAGTTGAAAAATTCGCTAACAAATACGCTAAAAAAGACTGGGTGCTGGGTTTTGACAAATTCGGCAATATCCCTGAGAAATTCGGCCTTAAGAAGCAAGACGCAGAGATGCCTTACCCTAGGACTCTTGTTCTCGATTCGAATTTGCGGCCGCTTATGCTAATAGGAACCGAGGGAGACGACTTCCCGCAAGTTTTGTGGAAATAGTTTACTATATTTCCTTTTAGGAGGTACATTATGAAAACAATCACAAAAGTTCTAGCCCTTGCGCTAGCAGCTCCCTTGTTAGTTTTTGCGCAATGCGACACTTGGACAACCAGTACAATACGCAATTGCAACAACTATGACTACGAGCTTTGGAATCAAAACAACTCGGGCACCGTTTCCATGAAGATCAATGGGAATAGTACGGTAGGCGGAACGTTTACGGCTCAATGGAGCGGCACAGAGAATGTTCTTTTCCGTGCTGGCAAAAAATGGGGGTCGTCAAGTACCACAACAGTTTCTTCAATTGGCAATGCAGTTCTTGAATTTGCTGCTACATGGTCTTCCGGAGACAATGTGAAAATGCTCGGTATATATGGCTGGGCTTATTACCCATCAGGAAGCGTGCCTACAAAACAAGAAAACGGTACGAGCGCAACTTTTTCCGATCAAATAGAATACTACATTATCCAAGACCGTGGTTCCTATAACCCGGCTTCATCCGGCACTAACGCAAAAAAATACGGTTCAGCTACAATTGATGGCATTGTATATGATTTTTATGTGTGCGACAGAATCAACCAGCCAATGTTGACCGGAAATGGCAACTTTAAGCAATATTTCAGTGTTCCGCAAAGCACTGGTAGCCACAGAACAAGTGGCACGGTCACTGTTTCCAAGCATTTTGAGGAATGGCATAAAGCCGGCATGATAATGAGTACTTGCCGGTTATATGAAATAGCGATGAAGGTTGAATCCTATACCGGTTCTTCTAAGAATAGCAGCGGCAACGCAACAGTGACGAAGAATCTTTTGACTATTGGCGGCAGCCTTCCAAGTTCAAACAGCGGCGGCGGCACTAGCTCCGCAGCTACGGGTACAAGCTCTTCCAGTTCAGGCCAAGCAGTGACTCAAGCTACGAATTGCAACAACTTTATAGGCACTCTGCCGGCAAATCCAAACCCGCCAGCGAACCCGTATACAGCTTGCTTCAAGCATACCAACAACAACTGCTACGTGTGCAAAGTTTCAAACGAAGGCGATGGCAACACTTGCTCTTCCACATGGGTTTGGGACGGCAATAATGTCGCTGACAACGTAGACAAAGGTTATTGGTACCAATCGGTCACTTGCCCCGCAAGCTCAAGCTCCGCTGCTACAGTTTCCAGCTCCTCTGCAACACCCAGCAGCTCTTCTGTAGCAAGCTCCAGCAGTAGTTCAAAACCGAGCAGCTCCTCTGCTGTTGCTCCGAGCAGTTCGTCTGCAACGCAGCAACCCAGCAGCTCCAGCGCAGGGACAACCATTATACTAAACAAAACTCCTCTAACACATTTCGCCGTGCGAACCAGCGGCAAAGCATTGATTGTTGAAACAAGCTCCCCAGCAACTGTGAATATTTACAGCCTAAAGGGGAAAAAGGTGGCTGCGTTCAATGTTTCCGGCTCGCAAATGGTAGAGCTGCCTCTGCCAAACGGAATGTATTTTGCCAAGATTCACGGAGTTTCCGCGCAACACGTCAGATTTGTTATTAAATGATCCAGGCCCAAAATTTAAAGAAAAGTTTTGGCCTCCAAACATTGTTCAGCGATGCCAGCTTCCAAGTTGGCAAAGGTGAACGTATTGGCCTTATAGGAAAAAACGGCAGCGGAAAATCCACGCTTTTCAAAATTATACTCAACATGGAAGGCTATGACGGCGGTTGCATAAACATCCCGAAAAATTATTCCATAGGCTACCTTTCGCAGCACTTGCATTTTACCCACGCCACCATTTTTGACGAAGCCTGCTCCGTGCTAAAACCAAACGAAGACGGATGGATAGAAAGCTATAAAGTAGAAGCTATTTTAAGCGGTCTGGGATTTGACAAAGAAACAATTGAAAAAAAATCTCCGAATATGCTTTCCGGCGGATTTCAAATTCGCCTGAACTTGGCAAAGGCTTTGGCCGAAGAACCGAATTTGCTCTTGCTCGATGAACCGACAAATTATTTGGACATAGTTTCCGTGCGCTGGCTGCAAAAATTTTTGCGAAACTGGCAAGGCGAGCTAATGCTGATAACCCACGATCGCCGTTTTATGGACAGCGTTTGCACGCACACTCTTGGCATTCACAGAAAAAAAATGAGAAAAATACAGGGAAGCGTGGCAAAATTGCAGGATGCTATTTTAGCAGACGAAGAGGTGTATTTTAGAACAATGGAAAACGATGCCGCAAAGCGCGAGCATCTGCAAAAATTCATCGAGAGATTCAGATACAAAGCATCAAAGGCAAGTGCCGTGCAAAGCAAGGTAAAGGCGCTGGAACGCCATGAGCCTTTGGCGAATTTGGACAAAGCGAAAGTTCTTGATTTTGAATTTACGCAAACCGACTTTCCTGCAAAGCGAATGCTAAAAGTTGAGAACTTGGATTTTGGCTTTGATGCATTGCTGATTGAAAATTTGAGCTTTGAATTGTACAAAGGCGACCGTTTAGCCATAATAGGTCCAAACGGAAAAGGAAAAACCACGCTTTTAAATTTGCTGGCAGGCGAACTGAAACCGGGAAACGGAAATATTGAAATTCACAACAGCACAGTGATGAATTATTTTGGGCAAACAAATGTAAACCGCCTTGATTTGCAAAAAACCGTAGAAGAGGAAATTCAATGCTCTTTGGCAGACAGAACTCGTGGCAAAGCTCGCACGCTTGCCGGAGTGATGATGTTTGAGGGCGACAACGCTTTGAAAAAAATTTCCGTCCTTTCCGGCGGCGAACGTTCCAGAGTTTTGCTAGCAAAAATTTTAGGCAAGCCATGCAACTTGCTTTTGCTGGACGAACCCACAAACCATTTAGACATGGACAGCGTTGACAGTTTAATAGAAGCGCTTGATGAATTCAGCGGCGCAGCCATTTTAGTGAGCCATGACGAAGAAATTCTGCATGCCTTTGCCAAGCGATTGATAATTTTCGACGGTGGCCGCGCCAGTTTTTTCGATGGCACATACCAAGATTTTTTGGACCGTGTAGGATGGACATCCGAATCGCAAACCAACGTCGTAGGGGCAACCCCTCGTGGTTGCCCCGATGCGAATAACCGTTGCCCCGATGCGAATAACCGCCCCGATACACGCCGTGCCCGTGCGGAGCAAATTTTGCAAAAATCCCGTGCGATTCGCCCATTGGAGCAAAAAATCAAGCAAATTGAAGAGGAAATTCACAAAAACGAAGATTTTGCCATTAAATGCGAAAAAGACATAATAACCGCCGCAGAGAGCGGCGATGGCTTAAAAATCGCGGAAATTTCAAAGGAAATGGAAGCTGCAAAGGGCAAAATCGCCGATTTATACGCAAATTGGGAGAAAACGCACGCAGAGTTGGAAAGGATTACTATATTACGTTTATGAGCAAGTTATTTAAATTCATTTTGCTGCTGCTCGCATTGAGCATAGTTGGTTGCAAAGAGGATAAGGCACAGTCTTGGAGCCCGGGAAAGCCTATAGATAAAGAATTCATTAAAATCGGCATTATGTACCTTGACAAAGCCGAAGGCGGGTATGCTTATGCGCATGATTTTGGCATAAAAGCGGCACAGCGGGAATTGAACCTTCGTGATGACCAGATTATACGGAAATACGATGTGAACGACGCAGATGTAGTTTTGATTGAGCACAAAATAAGCGAGGCAATAGCAGAAGGCGCCAATATAATATTTGCTACCAGTTGGGGGCAAATGGACATTTGCGAAAAGCTCTCCGAGAAATATCCGAATGTTATTTTTGCCCACGCATCCGGTTATAAAAGCAATGACAGAAATTTCACGAACTATTTTGGGCGCATCTATCAAGCGCGTTACTTGGCCGGCATTGTTGCGGGCCTTAAAACAAAAACCGACAAAATAGGTTTTGTGGCGGCGCAAGACAAATCCAACAGCGAAGTTACAGGAGGCTTGAACGCATTCGCTATGGGAGTTGAAAGCGTAAACCAGAGTGCTAAAATATATGTAAGCGTAACTCACAGTTGGTTTGACCCTTCCAGCGAAAGATTGGTTGCCCAGCGTTTGATAAAAGAAGGAAGCGATGTGATTGCGCAGCACTGCGACACCTCTATTCCGCAAGTTGAGGCGGAAAAAGCAGGAGTGTGGAGCATAGGCTACAACACCGACATGAGCAGAGACGCGCCTGATGCGGTGCTAACATCTGTAATTTGGAATTGGGGTATATACTATTCCGCTTTGATAAAAAGCGTGATAGACGGGAGCTTCACCACCAAGCCCTACTTTGGAGGTCTTGCTGATGGCTTGGTTGACATTTCTCCTATCAACAAAACGCTTGCCACTCCGGAAATGGAAGGAGCAGTTGCCGATGCGAAAAAACGTATGCTAACCGAGAACTTCAAAATTTTCGGCTCTCTCTCCGATGACGAAATAGCCAAGGGGATTGATTGGTATCACCACAATATCATAGAGCTTAAGTAGCATTCTATGGAATGGAAGAAACTATTTAAAATTAACCGCGCTCAAATATTTTTTGTGTGTGCGGCATTCATTTTAATGGTGGCTATTGGGAGCTTTTACGTAAGCGACGTTATACGAAAAGTATCCATATCAACAATAACTGTGGCCCTCAATGAAACCGAAAAAACAATGAAGGCCTATTTGCGGGAACCCAAAGTTGCGTTTGACAATATTTATACGGCTTTGCAAAGCATGCTAGACAAAGGCGATTCGCAAGAAGCGGTGCTTCAATATTTAATGCGCACTACAAATTTGTTGGCCCAGGAAAAAGGAATATCCGGATTCAACAGCGTTTACGGATACATTCGCGGCGAATTTATAAGCGGGCTCGGAATAAATCCACAAAATGAATATATTCCGCAAACGCGCCCTTGGTATCAAATGGCAATCAGAAACAAAACTGCCGAATACACGCCCCCGTACACAGATGAAAAAACCAATCGAACCATTATATCTTTGGCACAGGAGATACACGGAAGAAACGGCGATTATTACGGTGTGCTGTCTATGGATATTGACATATCATGGCTCGTTGAATACACAAAGAACCTGCAATTTGCCGAAGGCGGCTACGGCATGATTACAAACCAGTATTTATTTATAATAGCCCATCCGCAGGAACAGTATAGAAATATGTTGCTTGATGACATTGGCGGCGATTACGTCCAAGTATCCAAAAAACTGCGCAAAGACAAGAGCATATACGCAAAACAAATAAAAGATTTCAATAATGACAACGCGATAATATTTTTTAAAGAATTATACAACGGATGGTTTGTGGGAGTTATAATGCCGGCCCAAAGCTATTATTCCGATTTGTACACGTGCATTTTCACGCTGTCTATTTTGGGATTTGTATTTGCGATTACTTTAAACTATATTCTTCTTCGCCTTTCAAAAGCCAAGCTTCAATCGGAAGAAGAGAGCAAGTATAAATCTTCGTTTATGGCCAGCATGAGCCATGAGATTCGTACACCTATGAATGCCATTATAGGAATGGCCGAACTCGCTTTGAGGGAGAACATACCAACTACCGCAAAGGAGCAAATTCTCACAATTAAACGGGCTGGCACAAATCTTTTGTCTATTATCAATGATATTTTGGATTTTTCAAAAATAGAAAGCGGAAAACTTACGATTTCTCCTGGCAATTACCAACTTTCATCTTTGATAAACGATGTGATAAACATAATCAAAGTGAGAATTTCGAGTTCCGGATTGCAATTTAAAGTGAACATAGACCATGATATGCCAAACGAGCTTTTTGGAGATGAGGCAAGAGTTCGGCAAGTGCTGCTCAATGTTTTGGGCAACGCCGTAAAATACACAAAAGAGGGATTCGTATCTTTTTCCGTTTCCGGAAAAATGGAAAATGACGTGGTTTTTCTTGACATTGAAGTCGCAGACAGCGGCATAGGCATAAAGCAAGAAGACATCAAGAATTTGTTCAACGATTTTGTTCGTGTGAATTTAACAGTCAACAAAAACATTGAAGGCACAGGGCTTGGCCTTACCATAACTAAAAGCCTTGTAAATGCGATGGGCGGAAGCATAGAAGTTTATTCCGAATACGGCAAAGGCAGCACTTTTACAATTAAACTGCCGCAGAAAATTCGCTCGCTTGAGCCTATAGCGGAGATTAGCAGCACGGAAGAAGAAGTTCGCATTGAGGAAAGATTTATAGCTCCGGCCGCAAGAATTCTTGTTGTTGATGATATGAAAGTGAACTTGATGGTAGCCGAGGGTTTGCTTAAGCCTTATAAAATGCAAATTGAGTTGTGCGAGAGCGGCGCTGAAGCTATTGACAGGATAGCTGCTAGAAATTATGATTTAGTGTTTATGGATCACATGATGCCGGAAATGGACGGAGTGGAAGCTACAAAGCGCCTAAGAGAATTGGGTCATGGCTTGCCGGTAATAGCGCTCACGGCGAATGCGATTTCTGGCATGAAGGAAATGTTTTTATCAAATGGCTTCAATGATTTTTTGTCAAAGCCAATTGACTTGTCTAAATTGAATATCCTTTTGAAAAAGTGGATTCCAAAAGGGAAACAGGAAAGTTATTGAGGAAAAGATATGAGTAAAAGCAAAATTAGTTTCAAGACAAAAGTATTGATTCCAATACTGGCAATATTTATATTGTCGGTCTTGATAATTGCGGTTATTAACTACAGGCTGCTCGGCTCGTCGGTAAAAGCTAAAAATGATGCCAATCTGGATATTTTCACCGAAGGTATATTTATGAATGCCAATCATTTGGACTTGATACTTAGCAATACCAAGCAAATGCTCAATGTGAAGCATTTGGCAACTGCCAAAGCTGTTATGCGCATACTAGACAGCAGCATTACCGGTACTTTGACTTCTGAAGTTTTGCAAAATATTACCGAACCCTTGGATATTATTGAGATAAACGTTGTGGATGTGAATGGAATTGTCATCTACAGCAGTATTCCGAAATTTATAGGGTTTGACTATAAATTGAAAGAGACTACGCGGAGCTATATGGATTTAGCGTCAAAACATATTCTCGAAATAACCGAGGATCCGCGCCAAGCTATGCAGGAAAACGGCTCGTTCGGCATTGTTACCCACTACGTAGGCATTGCCGGCGGCCCAAGCAAAGGGTTTGTCCAAGTTGGCTTCAATGCCAACGAGATAGGCAAACTGTATGAAGAAATAAATATAACCAAGGCGATAAAGAAAGCGAAAATAGGAGAAAACGGATATGGCATGGTATTGTCTGACGGCAAAATTTATTCCCATCCTAATGAAAACATGCAGGGCAGGGATGTTGTTGGAGAAGCGTGGTATCAAGCCATAAGCCGGGGCAGCGGTTATGAATGGATTGATATGGATGGCAAAAAATACTATGTGAGTTACAAAAACGCAAATGGCAACACCATTGTTGGGCTTGTGCCAAAAAGCGATTATTATAAGGAACTTAACAAGTCGCTTGCCATAACGGTTGTTCTAATTTTAATTGCGATTACCGTAATAATTGCCATTACTTATATGTTTCTGGGGAAAATGCTCCGGCCTATCAAGCATTTGGTGCATGGGCTTGAAAAAATAGCTGCCGGCGATTTGGATGCGAGAATAGAAGGAAATTTTAACGATGAGTTTGACGAAATTAAAGATTCCGTGAACAAAATGGCGAAAGATATTAAAACCAATTTGGCGGATAAGCTTGCCGCAGAGCGTACTGCGTATGAAGAGGCGAGCAATGCCAAGAATCAATTCCTTACCACTATGTCGCACGAAATTCGCACTCCGATGAACGTGGTAATTGGGGTTACGCAGATGTTGTTGCAAAAGGAGGATATGCCGGACGAGTACGCAGATGCTTTTGAAAAAATATACAACTCCGGCAAAAGCATGCTAAGAATTATCAATGACATTCTAGGCTTGTCAAAAATAGAAATGGGCAAGCTGGAACTTTACCCTGTGGAATATGATATGCCGGGTCTGATAAACGATGTCATGCAGCTTAATACCATGAGAACAAGGTCTAAACAGATTGAGTTTAAGCTTGACATAGATGAAAATTTGCCGTCAAAACTTTACGGAGACGGGCTGAGACTGAAGCAAATTTTGAGCAATCTGCTATCTAACGCCTTTAAATACACGGAAAAAGGGTTTGTGAAGCTATCGGTTAGCAGTACGGCTAAGGACGATGATGTAACGCTGAATTTCACTGTTGAAGACACAGGGCAGGGAATAAAGCCGGAAGACAAAAAGCAATTGTTTTACCACGTTACAGACGGAGCGAATCGTGGCCTTGGCACAACCAAGCTGCTTGTTGACATAATGGACGGCACAATAGACGTGAAGAGCCAGATAGGCAAAGGCAGCATATTCATTGTGACAGTAAAACAGAAAGCTGTGGAATGCATGCCTATAGGCATGGAAACTATGAGGAACCTTCGCAATTTCACCTATACCAAAGATGTAAAGAAAGAGCAACTGAAGCTGGTTCATAGCATAATGTCTCTTGTGAACATTTTGATTGTGGATGACTTGGAAACCAATTTATACGTTGCGAAAGGCTTGCTATCGCCATATAAACTGAACATAGATACGGTTTGTAGCGGCCAAGAGGCAATCAAAAAAATTGAAAACGGCAAAACATACGACATTATATTTATGGATCACATGATGCCGGAAATGGATGGGATTGAAGCGACAAAGCACATTAGGGATTTGGGCTATGGCTTGCCGATAGTAGCGCTCACGGCAAACGTGATTTCCGGTATGAAAGAGATGTTTTTGTCAAATGGCTTCAATGATTTTTTGCCCAAGCCTGTTGACCAAGCTAAATTGAATGCTATTTTGGAAAAATGGATTCCAAAAGAAAAGCAAAAAGATTTCTTCTCGGAGTTTTCTATAGCTAGTACTGATTAAGTGGCTAGCAGCCATATGGAGCAAATCGCATTTACTATATTACCCCATTATGCCTAAAATTTATGCTGCGAAATTTTTAGATGGAACCCACTGGTTGGGTTTCAGTTGGCTTGAATGCGAAAAACGCATCAAGGGAAAAGCCGGTGTTAAATACAAGTCTTTTGCGCAAATGGAAGACGCAAAAGCTTGGATCTCCGGGGAAAGGCCGGTACGCAAAGGTCTCCGCATTTATGTGGACGGCTCTTTTATACCTACAAACGAATATGCCGGATGGTCATGGGTTGCCGTGCAAGACGGGGTTGAAATAGCCTACGACTTTGGGACTACCCCGCATCCAGCCGCGAGCCGGAACATAGACGGCGAGCTTTACGCTGCTTGGAAAGCCATGGAATATCTGGCAAAAATCCAGCGAAAAGGAACCATTTGCTACGACTACCAAGGCGTTGAAAGCTGGGCCACAGGCGAATGGAACGCCGGCAGCTCTGTTTCGCAGATATACGTTAAAAGAATATCCGAAATAAAGATATGGGCAGACTTTGAAAAAGTGGTCGGACATGGCGGAGACGAATGGAACGAAAGGGCAGACGACCTAGCGAAAGGGGTTTTGATTGGAAAACACGTAAAAACCAAACGCGGAGAGATAATAATCCCTTCTAAAAAAGCAGTGAAAAAAAAAGTGACTAAAGGCAGCACCAAAAAAAAGAAGCCTGCACCGCAAGCTAAGAAAAAAACAAAGCCGGTAAAGAAAAAAGCTGTCAAGCCAGCAAAAAAGAAGGTTGTGAAGAAGCCAGTAAAGAAGCTTGTGAAGAAACCGGTGAAGAAGGTTGCGAAGAAACCCGTAAAGAAGCTTGTGAAGAAACCGGTGAAGAAGGTTGCGAAGAAGCCAGTAAAGAAGCTTGTGAAGAAACCGGTGAAGAAGGTTGCGAAAAAGCTTGTAAAGAAAAAAGCGAAGAAGCGATAATACCTGCCACATGAAGGTAGTTTTGGATGTAAACAATTTTTGGTCACCTAGCGGCGGCGGAGTTAGGCATTATCATTTGCAAAAAATGGAGTATTACCAGAAAAAGCAAGACGAATTCAAACTCGTTTTTCTGATGCAGGACAGCTATAACAAAACAGAAGAAATTTCGCCCACGCTTACAATAGAACATGTAAAGGCATTCAAAGTTCCGGGCAAATGGTGGGAATATCGCTTTATTTACAACGCAGGGCATATTAAGCCTTATATCAAAAAATTTAATGCTGATATTATAGAAGTCGGTTCGCCGTATGTTTTGCCGGCAGCGGTGCGTAGAGCTTGCGATGGCTTGGAAAAGAAGCCTGTGCTGGCGGGTTTTTGGCATGCGGATTTTCCGGTGACCTACATACGCCGGCCATTTGAAAACATAAATTCATTTTTGGCGAAAAGGCTTGAAACCCTGGCTTGGGCTTACGCAAGACATGAATTCAAAAATTACAAGGGTATTCAAGTTTCCTGCAAAGAAGTTATGCAAAGAATGCAAAACAGGGGCTTGCAAAATCTACATTGGCAGCCTCTTGGCATAGATTGCGAACTGTTTGCTCCAAACCGCAAAGACAACTCTTTGGCAGAAGAACTAAAGGCCAAAGAGCCAAATCGGTTAACCATGTTTTTTCCGCACCGTTCCTGTGAAGAAAAGGGACTGTCGCTTTTGCTAAACGCATATCCTATTATATGCGAAAAATTGGGCTTGGAACCCAAGCTCGTTTTTGCCGGAACAGGAAATAAAATTCATCTTGTAAAGCAGGCGGTGAAAAAATATGAGCATATAGAATATCTGGGTTTTGTAAAAAGCAAAGAAGAAATGGCAAAATGGAACGCTACCTGCGAAATAGGCTTTGCCCTTAGCGGCTGGGAAACGTTTGGTTTTTCTATTTTGGAAGGCATGGCAAGCGGTCAATGTTTAATAGGAGCAAACACCGGTGCGGCGGCAGAACACGTTGGCGAATCCGGCGGCGGAATTATTTTACAAGAAATGACGCCTGCGGCTTTGGCCTTTGCGATTTGTGAAATAGCGAAAAACAGAGATGAAATGCGAGCTATGGGAGCAAGGGGCAGAGCTTATGCCGAAAGATTTTCATGGAATGCCTGTTTTGAAAAGCAGCGTGAATTTTACAGAGGACTTTTAAATTGAGTTTGGCCTCTACAAGTATCAGAAGGCCTGTATTAACAATAGTGTTGTCTGCGCTTATTGTGCTTTTTGGAACTGTGGGCTTGTATCAGGTTGGAGTTCGCGAATATCCCGCCATAGACCCGCCAATAGTAGATGTTCGCACAACATATACGGGCGCAAACGCAGAAGTTATCGCTAATCAAATCACGGAGCCTTTGGAATCTGCGATTAACGGCATAGACGGAATTCGCACGCTAACATCAACCTCGCGCGAGGAACAGTCCAACATAACCGTGGAATTTAATTTAGGCGCAAATATGGAGCAGGCGGCAAATGACGTGCGGGACAAGGTTTCACGTGCGCAACGCTCCCTTCCTGAAAATGCCGATGTTCCCATTGTTTCAAAAGCAGACGCAAATTCTTCTCCGATAATCGTGCTTTCGCTGGCCAGCAACACTCTTGGCTTATTGGAACTTACAGAGCAGGGCACAAGAATGCAGGAGAGAATCCAAACAGTGCCCGGAGTAGCGGAAGTTAGAATATGGGGCATAAAAAGATATGCCATGCGAATTTACATAGATCCCGTGAGAATGGCAGGAGCAAACTTAACCATAGATGCAATTAAAACTGCGCTTGACAAGGAAGATACCGAGCTTCCCGCCGGGCAACTGGAAGGAACGGCTGCTATTGTGAACTTGCGCTCGCATTCAAAGCTGAAAACGGAAGAGGATTTTCGAAGCGTTATTTTGAAGGCAGACGGAGATAAATTTATTCGCTTGGGCGATGTTGCAGACGTTGTGCTTGGCGCGGAGAACGAAAGAAACACGGTTAGAATGAACACAAAGCCAATGGTTTCTCTGGCCGTGATTCCGCAACCCGGCGCAGACCAAATAAAAATAGCAGACGAAGTTCTCAGCCGCTTGGATGAATTCCGCAGAGACTTGCCCGAATCAGTCGATATTCAGCCTTCTTTTGACAACACGAAGTTTGTGCGGGATGCTCTTTCTGAAGTGAAAGATACCATTGCCATAGCTTTTGTGCTGGTGATTGCAATTATATTTCTGTTTCTGAGGGATTTTAAAACAACGCTCATTCCAATGCTCACAATTCCCATTTCCTTGATAGGCGTGTTTTTCGTCATTTGGATTTTGGGTTTTTCCATTAACATTTTAACGCTTTTGGGGGTAGTGCTTGCGATAAGCATTGTTGTTGACGATGCCATTGTTGTTTTGGAAAATATATTTGCAAAAGTTGAGGAAGGGCTTCCTGCCAGAGAGGCTGCGGTTAAAGGCGTTAATGAAATTTTCACGGCAGTTATTTCAACAACTCTTGTTTTGTGCGCCGTATTTTTGCCTCTATTTTTTATGCAGGGGTTCACAGGTAGGCTTTTCAGGGAATTTTCCGTTGTAATAGGCGGTTCCACTATAATTTCGTCTTTTGTGGCGCTTACTTTGGGCAGCATGCTTTCCAGCCGCTTTCTTAAAAAAGGAGAAAAGCACAATTGGTTTTACACAGCGACTGCGCCGTTTTTTGAAAAGCTCTCTTCCACTTATGCCAGGTTTTTAGGAAAAATTTTAAAGCGTCCGCTTTTTGCGATTCCGATTATTCTGGTGTGCGCGGCTATCGCAATTTTTGCGTTTATGAATTTGCCGAGCGAGCTTGCTCCGTTGGAGGATCGCTCTCGTGTTAATGTTCAGGTTGCGGCTCACGAGGGCGCGCCGTTTTTATTCATAAGCGATAAAATGAAAATAATTGAAAATTTGATTTTGGACAATGTGCCGGAGATTGACCGGGTTCTTGTGCAAACGGCTCCGGGCCTTGCCGGTTCTGTGAACAACGGCAGTGCGGCGATAATGCTTGTTGATCCTTCAAAGCGCAAAAGAAGCCAGCAGGAAATAGCGAACAGTTTAAGGAAAATTTTGTCTCAAGTTGAGGGAGTTAGAATTTCAATTCAGCAGGAGCAAACAATTCGTGTCGGTTCACGGAGCGGCTTGCCGGTGCAAGTGGTGGTTCAGGCTTCGGAACTGGATTCTTTGAAAAGATATTTGCCTGGTCTTATGGATAAAATTCAACAGAGCAATCTTTTAACTATGGCAGATGTGAATTTGAAATTCACAAGGCCGCAACTCGATGTTGAAATGGACAGGGATAATTTGCGTGCTTCCGGCATTGCTCCTCGTGAGGTTGCCGGTGCGTTGCAGCTTGCGTATAGCGGAATGCGTTATGGATATTTTTTGAAAGACGGGAAGCAGTATCAGATTATGGGGGAGATAAATTCTCAAAACCGTTCCACGCCTGCGTCTTTGCAAACTCTTTATTTAAGGAACAGTAGGGGAGATTTGGTTTCGCTGGACCAGCTTGTTAATTTGAATGAGCGAGCTGTTCCGCCGTCAATTTTCAACTACAACCGTTATGTTTCTGCGACAATTTCGGCAAGCCCGGCGCAGGGCGTTGCGCTTGGAGATGCGATAAGCGAGATGCAGGGCATTATAAAAAAGGAATTGCCGGATAATTTCAGAACTGCGTTGACTGGAACTTCACGTGATTTTATGGAAGCGAGCGGAAGCCTTGCGATGGTTTTCTGTTTGGCTTTGCTAATTGTATATATGTTGCTGGCTGCCCAGTTTGAAAGCTTCAGGCATCCGTTCACAATAATGCTTACAGTTCCGCTTGCCCTTTCGGGCGCGCTTGCCGCTCTTTATTTTGGCGGCCACACGCTTAACATATTCAGCCAGATAGGTTTGGTTATGCTTGTTGGCCTTGTCACCAAAAACGGAATTTTAATAGTTGAGTTCGCAAACCAGCGCCGTGCAGCCGGCATGGATCTTCGCCACGCAGTGGCAGGCGCATCCGGCGCGCGCCTTCGCCCTATTTTAATGACTTCTCTAACGAGTATTTGTGGGTTCATGCCAATAGCTCTTGCGCTTGGCGCAGGCGCAGAGAGCCGTGTTCCTATGGGTGTGGCGGTGATAGGCGGCATAGCAGTATCTTTGGTGTTCAGCCTACTGGTAGTGCCTGCGGCGTATTTGCTCATGAGCAATAAGGATGACTAGGCATTAGTGGGGAGTAACTTTGTCTGTTGATATTTTGTATCTTCCTTGCTCGTTGTTGGGGCTGAAAATTTTCAGCCCTTACTTCAATGTATATCCCCGGCGCAGCAGGTTTTTGTGAAAAAAAATCATTTCCCATTTCCCGTGTCCCATGTCCCAAACCACTAAATCCAATTTTCTATCTTATTCCTATATTAGATTTCACGGAGAATAGTCATGAACAGAGCGAAATACATTCTTGCGGCAGCTATATCCATAGCTTTTGCGTTAATTTTTTCCTGTTCGCAGGAAGGCGTGGATGGCGCAAATGGCATTGACGGCAAAAACGGCGCAGACGGCACAAGTTGCTTGATTGAAGCGACCACTGGCGAGGAGCTTGCGAGTGGCGATTTCAAGGTAATTTGCGGCGGCGTGGTTGTGGGGTATTTGAACAATGGCGCAACGGGTGCTGATGGCAAAGATGGTGTGGATGGAAAAGATGGCACAGATGGTGCTGATGGCGCAGATGGTGTAGATGGCAAGGACGGTTCTGATGGCGAGCCTGGTGAGCAGGGTCCTAAAGGTGATACGGGGGATAAAGGCGATGATGGCAAAGACGGCGTGGATGGGGAGAGTTGTAGTTTGGAACAGCCGGATGCATTAGCACCTTTGGATGCGGCGTTTGCGGTGTTTTGCGGGACGGAATTCAAGGGTTATATTTACAATGGTGCGCAGGGTGCGTCTTGTTCTGCGGTGCAGAAGACGGGCTTTGGGGTTATGATTCAATGCGGAAATGATGATTGGGTAGATCTTTACAATGGCATAAATGGTGCGTCTTGTAGTGCGACGCAGGAGGGCTTTGGGGTTATGATTCAATGTGGAAATGATGATAGGGTAGATCTTTACAATGGTGCATCTTGTTCTGCGGTGCAGGAGGAGGGCTATGGGGTTAGGATTCAATGCGGAAGTTCGTCAGTATATATTCGAGAAGGAGATATATCTTGTTCTGCGGTGGATGTTGATACTCATATTGAGATTAGGTGTGGAAGTAGTGCGCCAGTAATTATAGCAAAGATTGAGTTGTGCAATGCGACTTTGTATGATAGAGCAACGCATTTTTGCTACAACAATGCGTTGTATTCTTGCAATAACAAGCCTTACAATCCGTCAACGCAGTTCTGTTCCAGCAATGCAATTTATAGCAAATGCAATGGCGCAGATTACAATCCGTCAACACAGTTCTGTTCCAGTAATGCAATTTATAACAAATGTGATGGTGCTGATTATAATCCATCAACGCATTTTTGCTACAATGATGAGTTGTATTCTTGCGGCAATAAAGCTTACAATCCGTCAACTCAGTTCTGCTCTGGTGATGGAATTTATAATAAATGTGCCGGTACAAAGGATTATAATCCAGCAACGCAATATTGTTCTAACGGTGCCGTAACAATATATGGTTCACTCGAAGATGATGGTGGAAATGTTTATAAGACTGTTGTTATTGGCACGCAAACTTGGATGGCAGAGAATTTGAATTACAACGCAACCGGCAGCAAATGTAATGCTAATGCTGATTCCAACTGTGTCAAATATGGTCGTTTGTACAATTGGGCAACGGCAATGAATATAGACGCATTCTATAACAGCAGCCTTTACACTGCATCAGCGAAACATCGTGGCATTTGCCCGGATGGTTGGCATTTGCCGAGCGACGCAGAATGGGATGCGTTAATAACGGCTGTGGGCGGTATATCAACGGCAGGGACCAAGTTGAAGGCAACGAGTAGCTGGAATACAGGTAGCGGCATTGCCGGCACGGATAACTACGGTTTTTCGGCTCTGCCGGGCGGTGGCGGCAACTCGGATGGCAGTTTCTACGGCGCTGGCAACAACGGCTACTGGTGGTCTGCTAGCGAGTACAATGCTTCCTACGCCAACTACCGGAATATGTACTACAGCAGCAGCAATGTGTTCTGGTACAGCACCGATAAGACGGACTTACGTTCTTTGCGTTGCTCGCAAGACTAAGGTGCGCCAGTGAATTTTGGTGCGTGTAACATAGCACGGTGCAATTCCGTGTCCGGCAAAGTCTAGCAAACAGCCGGTACCGAGTCCTTGGAGCCGAAGTCGCGAAACGAATTTTAAAACGTCTGAACCATGATTTTCAGGATTAAGAGATTTGCATGATTGTTAAGTACAATTCTGTGAATCCTGTAACTTGGATTTAGAATTTTGTATATTAACAACATGACTACAGCCACCGTTGAGATTAGGAATAATATTGCTCTTGATTTGTTGCAATATTTGGAAAACATTGGAATGTTGCGATTGCTAAATTCCAAGCCAAAAGCTATAGGTCAAAAGCTCTCAGAGAGATTCGCTGGCTCTCTTTCTAAAGAAACTGTGAATGAAATGCAAAAAGAATTAAGCAGTATGAGGAACGAATGGGAACGAAATACCTTTTAGATACTAATGTTATATTGGATTTTATGGGAAAAAAATTTTCCGAAAACGTTCAAAGTGTAATTGCTGAAATTATTGATGAAGAAATAAATATGTCTTTAATAACAAAGATTGAATTGCTTGGTTTCCCCGATGTAAAGCAAGATTTAATAGACTTTGTTTCTTTTGCTAATGTACTTCCTTTGAATGACGAAGTTGTTAATAAAACAATAGAATTAAGACGCAAACATAAGAAAAAAATGCCTGACATTATAATAGCTGCAACTGCAATTGTTCATAATTTAACTATAGCAACAAGAAATGTTGACGATTTTAAAAACATTGAAAACTTATCCGTTTGGAATCCGTGGGATTGATTAAGGGATTTGCATGATTACGTCTCTTTGCATTGCGTCTCTACAAGGAAAAATCGGGAAAATTCTAAAACATATGTTGGCAAAATGCGTTATTTTAACTTTTTTTGTACTCTTTTGCAAAAAAAATTGTATATTTATGATGTAAATGCTGATTTTCTTTCGGTATTTATTTTTATTAGATTACTTTTAGAAGTTAAGAGCCTAACTTTGTCTGTTGATATTTTGTATCTTTTATAGGAGAAATGCATTATGGTCGAAAAAAGCGACTACGGAACAAGAATGGATGATGTCATCTTGGAATCTCTTAAGCCTCAGGTGGAGGAGATAAAGAAAAAGCTTGCGAGCGGCGGCAGCCTCTCGCACGAGGACATTATTACCCTGACCCTCTACACGCAGGGCAATCACATAAACCACATTGATTTGCGAATGGATGCATTGGATGAAAAATTCAATGCGATTAGCGTAAGTTTCGAAAAACTGCGAGCTGATGTTAGCGACAAGATGTCGGAATTTGGGGTTAAGCTGGAGAAGTTTCGAGGAGATTCTTCACGAATGACCGCTGTAATAGGCAGCATATGCGCAGCCTCTATAGCCATAGCAACGGTGATTACGAATATTTTTGGCAGGTAGCCGCAATCACCTCACCACAATCTTCCTCGCATATTTGCCGTACTTTTCAATGTATATCCCCGGCGCAGCAGGTTTTTGCGTGCCTAGCGGCGTGCCTTTGAGGGTGCAGGGGCGTAATGCATAAATGCTATGCACTTTTCTTATCTTTTGCAGCAAAAGGCGGTTAAATTTTCTATAGTAAACGCTGATTAACTTCTCTAGGCTAGTGGTCAGTGGCTAGTGGTTAGCAAAATCAAAACGGTGAATTTGAACAAATTTCAGTGTTTTTTTCCACTAGCCACTCCCCACTAGCTACTAGCCAAGCAACGAAATCCGAGTTAATCATTGCTTACTATATTCCTATTTGGAGATTTTATGAAAAAAGAGACATTTCGCAAGGCAGAGCCTGTAGTTGAATCCAAAAGGCTTTCAAAAGCCGGGAAATGGAGATTAAAGCACCCTAATGGACTTGGAGTTATAATTCATGATATGCGTGCTGTAATGAGGTGATATGCGTTATAGACTATGTTAAAAAAGAACATATTCAATCTATGGGTAATTTAGTTATGGCAAATGAGCATAAAGACCCGGCAGATCATATGATTATCGCACATGCCATCACCAATAAAATTCCAATAATCAGCAGTGACACCCAGTTTAGGCATTACAAGAGTCAAGGGTTAAACCTTGTTTTCAATAAGGTTCGTGAGAAGAATAAAATTGCGAACAATAGCCTACAGCAAACCAAGTTAAGCAAAAAACGTCTGAACCATGATTTTCAGGATTAAGGGATTTGCATGATTGTTAAGTGCAACGATGTTCATCGTCTATTTATTTTGAACATTAAGCTGCTTTATCGATTCCAAATATGATTTTTCCACTTCACTTAACGTTTTTTGCTGGTATTTCTTGTATTCTGCTGTTGCCTTGCCAACTGCTTGTTCATGGCTTATGCTGCCGGAATCTGTCAAAAGATTTTCTCCGCCCATCGTCAGGATGTTATCCAAATGCTTTGCCCAATCTCCCATTGTCATTGCTTGTTCCCGCTCGGCTTGCCGCTCGGCGAAATCCAAATAACCAGATACAACTTGCCCAAGAGAGCGCAATTCTTTTTCATTCAAATAATTTTTTGCTATAACAGCATCTTTCAAGTGCGGGCGGTTTCCGGAAAATGTCATCAAACCCATAAATTCCTTTTCCGCATCGGCACGGTTGAAAATTACTTCGGCAGCAGTTTGCCCGTGAATAGCATAATGAATTTTATTTTGCACTTTTTTGAAAAATTCAATGGAAATTTGTGATTTTGGGTCATAATCAATGCTTGTAGCATAAATATCCAAAACTTGACGATAAAAAACCTTTTCGGAGGCACGAATATCACGAATTCTGAGCAAAAGCTCTTTCCAGTAGCCACCACCGCCAAGATTTTTCAGTCGTTCATCGTCCATAGCAAAGCCTTTCTTAATATATTCTTTCAAAATTTTGTTCGCCCAAATGCGAAACTGTGTCCCTCTGATAGATTTTACACGATAGCCAACGGAAATAATCACGTCTAGATTGTAAAAATTAGTTGGCTTGGTAGAAAAATCGGAATTTCCGATTTTTCTCACTGTATCTTCCTCGTTAAGCTCTTTTTCCGAATAAACATTTAAAATATGCTCATTTATTGTAGAACGGGATTTTTCAAATAATTTTGCCATATTATCTATTGTAAGCCAAACCGTTTCGTCTTCAAAACGCACATCTACCGATATGTTTCCATCATCTGTTTTGAAAATAACAATTTCATCAGAATCAACTTTTACATTCTGCTTTTTACAAACTTTCTTTTGCATATTTAAAAAATAGAAAAAAGCAGCCGGTCGTTATTATTTTAAACTTGCGAGATGCTTGCGAATTTTAAAACGTCTGAACCGTGATTCTCAGGATTAAGGGATTTGCATGATTGTTAAGTACAACGATGTTCATCGTTATTTTTACCGAGAGTTAAAACTATCTGAAAGCTTATTGCCTGCATAATTTTCCAGCCATTTTTCAAGCTCTGAAATAATAGAATTGCGTTCTATCTTGCTAATTTCCTTGGCTTTTCGTATATTCTCAATTATTTTTAACATATCGCCGTACTTAATATCGCCAACCCTTTGAACAATTTCATCTTCGCTGAATTCAAAAATCTGTGAGCATGCCACATAACGATCTACTCCGTTTAAGAACTCATAATCTGACGAATTTATCTTAATTTCATCGTATATTTTACGATTTTGAGTATTTATAAAAAGACATTTACCTTTTGCCACAGAAATACAAACGCAGTGCTTTGTGTTGCGATATGGTATTTTTTTTGAGACATTTATAATAAGCACATCTGATATTGCAGTCATCACAATACCATTTTATGAGCTACGTATGCTAAGTCTTCTTTAAGCCATTCCTCTTCAATAATATCTTCAAAAGGAATGATTGCCGCACTGTCTTGTACATAATTCTTTTTCCACGCAGGTTCTTCGTGATTTTTATTCATAACCGACTTAAAATCCAAATTTGCATATTCGTTAAAGCCATATTCCAAACATTCTATATCCGACTCCGAAAGATATTCGGTCTTAGGAGCTCGCTCGGCATACAATGAGTTATCATCTCGATAAAATGCTATTTCTCCACGTTTAATTTTAGTTGCGTCATACAGCCATCCGGGGACAGTTCCAAATTCCATTGCAATGTACCTATCGCCTGTTATTGGACGCCCATGATTGTTAAGGTGATTTTTTTCCGCAGAAAAGAGGATTTTCCAAATATTATACATATTGGATTCGCCCCGCTGGATAATCCAAAGAACGCACTCAATCGCTTTTTGCGTATTCATGTTAAACCGAATTGACATTTTTCTGCCTAAACCTCCATTAGGAATATAGAAAAAAGTAGCCGCAATCACCTCACCACAATCTTCCTCGCTCGTTGTTGGGGCTGAAAATTTTCAGCCCTTACGGTGCTTACTTCTATGTATATCCCCGGCGCAGCAGGTTTTTGCGTGCCCAGTAGGGTACCCTTCAAAGTATAATATTTTGGAAGTTGAGAGTTGAGAGTGGAGAGTTGAGAGTTAAGAATCGGAGTTTCGTCGCAGGTTTGCGCCACTGTGCCGCCTAGGAACCAGCAGATTTCCTCGTTAAGTGCTATGCACTTTTCTTCTCTTTTGCAGAACGTCGCAGGGCCACCTTCGTCGTCTTCCATTTCAACTACTGTTATGGAGCGGGTTAATGGCGCATAGTTGTCTGCGGAGACATCGTCGGTGATGATGGTAGCGGTGGCTTTCTGGGTGGTTTCTACTCTTTTTGCCAACGCATAATTGGGCGTATGCGATACGCCCTTACCAGCATCATATTTCAGTGCTATTTTTGCTTTGCCTTTCAGGACGGATTTGTCGTCTTTTATGCCGCTGGAATCGGCGAAGCCTTCATAAGCGACTATTGAATCCAGTATTTGCCGGAGAGCGGCGGAGTCTTGGTACACTTCGCTTGGAACTCGGAGCGTGTCGTTTTTGTAAGTGAATTCGGGTAGTGTTGTTTCGAATTTGGGCGTTAGGTCTTTTTTCAGGATTTCGTAGTCCACAGAGTTGTTCCGCAGTTCGTAGTTGCCTGCGTTGGAGGAGATTATTTCCACATATGGAGCGAGGTGATTTGCTTCGGTGTATTTGCCTGCGCCGCTGTATATGCCCACAATGCGCCAATTTATGGCTGGGTTGTCATCGTCTATTGTGGCGGTTGGGCCTTGTGTGGTTTTGTTGTAAACATATTTGGCTTCTTTGCTCCAGGTGACGGTTACTGGTTTTTTGGATATTGTGTAAGGCATGGTGGAGTTAGTTAGGATAATTTTTGGGTTGTCTAAGTATGCTGTTGCGGCGTATCCATCGTTGGCATTGCTTTGCCTGCCAAGAGTTTGAAGCGTTAATTCTCCGGCTGTCGCTATTGGACCTTGTATTTCGCCGTTGTATTCAAATGCAGTTCCTCCGTTCCAAGTAACGGGAACTATTACGGCGTTTGCGACCGGGATTGTATAGTTATTGCCTATTTGGATGGAGTAGTTGTCTGCGCTGATTCCGCTCGTGTTTATTTGCACGAGATATTTTTCGTAGATATGGTTTCCTGTGGTGTCTGTAGGGGAGCTCATTTTTGTTATTGACATGCCGAGTGTTCCGTTAAGGGTGGATGCATCGTCTGACTGGCCGGCGGTGTCTGTGGCGAATCCGTTGTAGCTTATGAGTTGGCGGAGGTATGCTTCAATGCTGGCGATGTTGGCGGTGTAGGATGTGTCAAGTGTTATGGAGCTTGCGTTGCTTATTACGGCATCGAGTGGCTTTTTTGTGATTGTGTAGGTTAAAGTGTCGTCGGTGAGAGTGTAGTTGTTTTTTAGGGGATAATTGTTTAGTATTTCTGCTTGAAGAAAGTGTTCTCCTACGTAGCCCTGTTTGCCGTTTATGAACAGCGGGATTTCAGAGCCGTTGTCATTAGCTGTGGCATTGGGATTTTGAACGTTTTTGTTGTAAACAAATTCTATCTCGGATGTCCATTTAACTTTCAATGGTTTTGGCAGGATTGTGTAAGGGCAGACTGTGTTTAGCAGTGATACGCCCATGATGGATTTTCCTTCGTTTTCTATTTGCGCAGTGTCAAGTTGGGCGATTGCGGTATGGTTGCCGGCATTGGTTTGTATTTCGGTTACTTTTAGCGCATAATCTCCTGCTTTTGCGGTGATGTTTGGTGCTGTTCCATTGTATATGGATGTGAGAAGGGTATCTCCGTTGCATTTTGGCGTCCATGCTATGTCTATTTTATTGTCTTGGTGGATGGTGAAGGTGCTATCTTGGGTATAGCATTTTTCATAGTTAGCAACTTGTCCGAATATGGCTCTTATTATGTAATTGCCTGCGTTGGCGGGTAATGCTTGGCTTTCGGGGTAGCTGTTGATGGGTGAGTCATCGCTTCTGTATAAGAATGTTATTTCTGCGTCTGTATGAAAAGGACTTTCATATATGGGGCTTGGCGGTGTTGTGCCAGCTACAAAATCGGCCATAGATGCGCTGCATTCGTTAGTTGTAGCTCTTTCTATTGTAACTTTTGTGTTTGTTGTAAATTCGGAGTAGTTTTTGTTTGCATTTAATGTTACTGATACTTCATATGTTCCTGCCTCTGTTGGAGCTACAGTAGAACTGTCATATTTGGTAATATTATCATTGGCAGTACCTGAATAATAGTATGTGTAATCAGTAGTATTATCATGGGTATCTGATTTTATTGATGGAGCATTCGGATTATCATTATATGTCCAACCATTAATAATTATTGAACCTTTGCCCTGACCCATAGCTACATTTACAGTTATTTTACCTTCTACTGACTTGACATAGTTTGAGTCTCTATATATTGCGTCAAATGTTTGTATGCCCTTGTTAGATATTTTAGTTACAGAATCACTCCATTCATAGGAATATCCGTTTGGCAGCGATGGCAGAGGAACGCTTGCTAGGGTTAAAGTTGGTGTAAGGGTGTCGCTTGTTGTTATTAGAGTATCGTCTGTGGGAAAAGTTGGTTTTTTTGTTGAATCTGGAGTAATGTTGAAATAAACTCTTTTCTTTCCGAAAGATCCATTTTTGCCAACTATTATAACTGCATTTGAATCAAATACATTTATGTTAGCATAGTGTGTATAATCATAATCAAAATGTGTTGGCGGCGTTAGGTTTGTGTCTTCAATAGATACTAATGGAGCGGGTTTAATTGTGTCACCAGTGTACATTGTGTCCTTTATTGTTTCTACATCCGCATTGTATATCGGGCTTTGCCATTGTAGGTAGGGCATGCCTTCGTTTATCGGGCCGTTTATTCCCCAAGGATAGACAAAATCCCAGTTTTCAAAACTTGCCGAATCTATCATTTCGATTGAAGTTATGTCTGTGCCGTGTGAATTTGATAAGGCAATTGTGCCATCATTTATCGCTTTTTCTAAATCGTAGTAACTATTTTCTATAATTATGTTACTGCTATTGTCATAGTTAATACCAATCAGCCCTCCTTTAGTCACATCTTCTTTTAATACAATAGCCGAATAACTGTTAGTTATTTTCAAAGTGTTGTTTTGTAATCCTCCAACAAATCCACCGAGGCTAGCATAGCCATTTATTATCCCTAATGCATAGCTATCGTTTATGCTGACATTACTGCTTGCATAGCCAATAAATCCACCTATTGCTGAGCCGGTTGCATCTATTTTGCCGTTTGTATAAGCATTGCTTATTACAATAGGTCCAGATGAAACTCCAATAAGACCACCGGAATTAGCATTGCATTTGATATAAAAGGCATTTACGCCTAAATTCTTTATTGTTCCGCTAAAACTACCGAATAGACCAAGTCCATCAGAATATTTATTTATATACATTCCGTTGATTGTATGCCCTCTGCCGTCAAATGTGCCTTCAAAAGTATGTCCTTGACTGCCTATAGAAGTCCATAAATTTAAACCTGTTGTGTTATCCTTCCATTTTGCCCAACTATTTATATCGTTTAAAAATATGTTCGTATCAAGGGCTACATATTGGTTTATGAATTTTGTTTGCTTTGTATTTACAAACATGGCAAAATTTAACAATTGTAATTTGGTGTTAATTAAATAAGGATTGGTGTCAGAACCATCTCCAAAGTCAAAATAATTAGGAATAGAACTGGTTTTAAATGTTAAAGCAGCAGTATCAGGAATTAATGTAGGATAGTCACTATAGTTATATTTCCATTTTTTAATTTCTAATTCGATATGTTCCGATTCATTAATTTTAGTTTCAATTTCGGCATAAAGATTCATGTGGTTTGTGAATTCATGTGATTGTATTTCGTTTTTTGTCAAGCCAATACCATGATTGTTAGATGTTCCAGCACTTTTGTCTGTTAAAATCTTTTCTTTATCATAATAACTGTTTATTGTAGTAATAAAGTTATCGCTCGTTAGACGTCCTACCAAGCCACCTTTAGTATATCCGTTCAATTCAACCGCAGAATAGCTATTTATTATTTTGAAATTATTTCCAGAACCAGAGCCAACAAGCCCGCCAACCCAATCAGAAGAACCATTGGATGTTCCATCTACGCTTCCAAGCGCATAACTATTGGTTATAGTAAAATTTGAACCACTGGCATAACCAACCAATCCTCCTACACGACTTCCTCCTATCACATCGCTATTTACCCAAACATTTCTTATGGAAACATTTTGTACATTAATATCGCCAATCAAACCTCCCACATGACTGCCTCCAGTTGTAGGTCCATTTTCTAAATTACCACGTACAAAGCCACTTGCCCAAGCATAATTTATGGAAGCATTCTCTCCATCGATTCTGCCAATCAATCCACCTGTAGAAATTGAAGATGTTACTCCAGATACATTACCATTTGCCCAAACGCTATCTATGGAGGTATTCATGCCATAGATAATACCGAGCAATCCGCCTATATAATTTTTTCCGCAGACATAAAAAGAATCTACACCCAAATTTCTTATTTTTCCATTAGTGCCAAGAGAACCAAATAAGCCTTGTATAGGATCAGTAATTTTACTGATATACATACCGCTGATTGTATACCCTTTGCCATCAAAAGTTCCTCTGAAAGAGCGAGTTGTTGTGTCTCCTATTGGAATCCAAGCATTTAAGCCTCCTGTTAAGGTGCTATCCCAATTTTTCCAACTTGTTGCTGTATTTAAAGATATATTCGATTCAAGTTCTATTATTTTCCCGTTAAAATTATTCCCCCCATTCACAAGCTTCGCCAGCCCCGCCAACTCCGCCGCTGTGGAAATTCTGAAAGTACTTACGCTTGAGCTATCTGTGTACCAAGTAATATCTTTTGTCGTGCCATCCCAAACATCTGAGGCTGTAGCTTCCTGTGCCAGCAGCAACAAAGCTGCCAAAGCAAAGAGGGGAAAGATCTGTTTCATAGTTAATCTCCAGTTTAAAGAGTTGATAGTTCAGTAATAATATAGTAAACGCTGATTAACCCGATGCAGTTTTCCAAGACTTCAACGAATATTTTCAGAATCAGTTTTCAGGAAAAATTTTCACCCAATCTCGCCACAACGCACTTAAAATAGCCT
>Ga0181987_10648_pt1 | contig 26714 bp, 24 predicted proteins | sample TergutCo191P1_FD_120224 | JGI IMG/M metagenome (GOLD analysis project Ga0181987, IMG submission 120224)
TTTTGATTTTTCTCTTCTGCTATTTTTTCCTTTACATATCTATGGCGGCTAAATTCACCGGAAATCTCGTTTTTTAACCGTCCATAAGAAAAGTCAAAAGATTCTCTTTTCGCTTCTTTAAAGCTCAGGAATATAACGGGATATTTGCCCTGATGCTCCATATATTTTTCTCCAGCGCATTCAACTTTCAAGCCATTGAACAGGGCACGTGTATCTTTGCCGCCAAGCTCTGCGGTATTTTCAAAAAAACATTTGAGCATTGTCTGGTTCAGGGTTTTGCCGAACCTGCGAGGACGTGTGCAGAGGGTAACTTTTGATTTTTTATCCAAAAGGTCTTTTATGAACAATGTTTTGTCAACATAGTAATAGCCTCCTTTTATTATATCGTCAAAAAAGGAGACGCCTATTGGCAGAGGTGTTGGAACTTTTTCGGTAACCATACTAATAATATAGATTTTTTATTTACCTTTTATTTTTACATATATTTTCCTAACACACTCTCTTAATTCAAACGGAAACTCCATTCCCTTGCTTGCTAAAAACAAACATGCTTTTAAATTAAATTTCTTTTCCACTTTCATAAGTCCTGGTAAAAATTGCCTTATTTCATCTTTAAATTGTATTCTCGTTTTTTTATCTAAAAAGAAATAACTATAGATAATGTGAGTATATCGCAAAGAAAAAGCTTTTGTTACATTTTCATGAACAATGCCATTAAAAATATTTTTAAGAACATTATTCAAAACTATTATAAACCGAATTTCCACAAGTGGTCTCTGAACTGAGCTAAATCCAGTTAACTTATGATAATAGAGGCTTTCTGGCACAAATATTGATGTTTTAGAATGAAGTGCAACTTGAAGTGCTTGAATTGGGTCTTCTCCATAAACTATATGCACAATCGGAAAATGAACTCTAGCATAAATTTCTCTCTTCACTAATTTATCCCACATTAAATAAGAAATCTTTTGGTGAGTTAGCATTGCAGCAATATTCTCAGATATATCTGTATTCCATCTGTAATCCAACCCTTGGCAAAAGGATTCCGTTTGATATTTGCACCACACAAAATCTGCGCTTGTCTCTGTTATTTTTGCATACATTCTCTCTAAAAACTGAGGATAATAAGTGTCATCATGATCTATGTTAGCTATGAACTCGCCCTTGGAATTTTCCAAGCCCGTTTTTCTAGCCAATAAAGTCCCTTCGTTCTGTTTATGAATTACAACAAAACGAGAATCTTTTTTTGCGTACTCATCTAATATATTTCCTGTATCAGCCGTTGAACCATCATTAACCAAAATCGCTTCCCAATTTTCAAATGTTTGAGCTAGAATGCTGTCTAAGCATTCCTTGAGGCTATCATTTTTAGTATTGTAAATAGGGACTATTATAGAAATTAACCCTTCTTGTTTAGGATATTTCATTTGCGGAAGTTCAAAATTCATCAAAGTTTTCATATAAATTACAATACTCCCTTATATGCGTTCAATCTTCTTTCCAGTAAAGCTTTTTTTGAATATAATTTATCCATAGTATTTTTTGCATTTTTACGCAATATTCTTTGTTTATCTTCATCTTTTATTAAATCGCACAACCTTTTTGCAAAAAGTTCTGCATTATCTTCAATTATGCAATCCATTTCATTTTCAAAATCAAGCCCTTCTACACCAACGCTTGTGGTAATAACCGGACAGCCATGGTTAACCGCATCCATAATTTTAATTCGCATTCCGCTGCCAGTAAGCAATGGAACTACCATTATCGCTCCATCCAAGGCTTGTTCTAAATTCTCAACAAAACCTAAGAAATTTATATCCTTATACTTACTATAAAGTTTTCTATCCCAATTTCCTATAATATTAAATTGCATATCAGGGCATTCTCTCTGCACCAAACTCCAAATATTTTCAACAAACCATATTAAACCTTCAGCGTTAGGCAAATGCCCTCCGCTAGCTAAAAATATAACTTTATTCTTAAATTCATAATTTTCTTTATAATTATTTTGAGAACTGGCAATAGCAGGAGAGCTATATATAGGAATTTTCACTCCATCTCTTTGCAATATATTTTTATCAATATCCGTTAATGTAATAACCGCATCATACATATTCATAGCCGCAATTTCCTCTTGCTTATTTTTTTGCATTAAGAAATTTTCATAGTTACTTATTCCTTTTGAAGCTAATCGTTCATTTCTTATATAGTGGATTTCGAGTTGAACAAAAACTTTTTTTAATTGCGGTTTAATTGCATAAACATAATCCATCGCTGGATAAAATTCTGTTTGTACAATATCGAAATTATTATTTTCCAGCACTTCACAAAAAAAATCTATATATGCAAAATCTAAGTCATCAGTATCAAAGACTGAGCCATTGAAGATTCTTTTCGTTATTGCCACTATACTTTTTACAGGATATTTTTTATACTTGGCAATTGTTTTTTTTAATGTTTTTTCTAAACCGAAAAAATAAACATTATCCCACATATCTTTTAATTTTTCCACATATTTTTTCTCTTCTTTTTTGTATGAAAAAATTAAAGTAATTTCAATATCATGCCGCAAACCGTCAATCATATTAAAAACAGCCTGAGAGCCACCGCATTTCAAAGGATACGGGAAAAAATACGCAGGAAGAATTATACAGAGTTTCATACATCTCCAAGCAAGCCTTCGCCAGAGGCTAGTTTTTCAAAATTGTCCACATAGTAATAGCCGCTTTCTATTATGCTGTCAAAGAAAGAGACGCCTATTGGCAGAGGTGTTGGAATTTCGGTGGACATGGTTAGAATATAGAAAATTAACAGCCAAAAATAAACACCTTTTTACATTGCATTTTTACAAAACGTTTTATTTGCAAGTACAGCTTGCGAACTGGCATTAATAGTATTGACAAAATAAGTATTGGACATTGAAATAATATCGAAAGACGAAAAAAATACGAAAAAGGAATAATTTCATTCAGACTCGTAAAATATCTAATAAATAGCAATCTGTATGATAAGGGGATATTCAAAGATTCAATACACCATAAGTAGAATAATATATGTGCTTCTAATTTTTGTTTTAAAATATTCTTGTCTGTTAGAGAAGTGATGTTAATGCCACTATCGCGAATTTGTACGAAAGCAGAAGGAATAGCTACGATCTCATGATTTTTTCCAAGCAGGCACCAAGCTGCATCATCAGAACACCACGCTAAAGGAAATTTAACAAAACCCCCATTTAATTCTTTTAATTTTTTCCAATTAAAAATATGATCTGGAAGACACGAACCGTGATATGTCAATCTAGATTTAAGAAATTCTAATCCGGTTTTGTTTCCTATGGGTTCTATTGCATAAATTAACTGCCCAGCCGCATCAACAATCTCTCTGGGAAAACGAAATACTGTTGCCTTTGGATATAAATCATAGGTTTCATAGAAAGCATTCACGCAATTAGGCAACATAACATCATCATCAGAAAAAAGCCACACCCATTCTTCTTCTATCAACTCTAAACACCTGTGCCAATGTCCAACTAAATCTAATCTTCCCATATTCTCGTCAAATCTTATATAATGAAAATCTTGGAAATTATCTGCGATATACTTGATTTCTGCAGGCGCAGCGTCATCAAAGATATAGCATTGAAAATTTTTATTAGTTTGTGCCGCAATAGAGTTTAATGCTAATTGAAAAAATTGCGGTTTATAAGCGAGAACGACAATAGCTAACATAAAAATAAATGTAGAAAATATTCTTATTCCTTTCCTAAAAATTTTCTTATTCTAGTTCTTATCCTAATTCTATTGGCTATTGCCCATTTCAAATTGTAAAATAATGATAATCGCAAAGACCATTTTAATTTTTCTTTATTTTCTTCTGAAACAGAATCTTTTAGACACTTATAAATATCCTTAACATCAAATAAAGTCCAGTATTTTCTATGTGATATAGATTCTTCTACTTGCCTGTAATGATAAATACTATGTTCAATGCTTTTTACTTTATTTGCATTTTCGGCCAACCTTACATTCATAATCAAGTCCTCTCCCAAAATGATTCTTTTTGGAATATCAAAAATATTATCTTCAAAAAGAAACCTCTTAAATAATTTAGCAACAGGACCAGGATTTATTTTTCGTTTTAGCAGCAAAGAAGTATATTGTTTTGCAAGCATTTTTCCATAAAACTCAGATTTCCATCTAACATCAAGTTCTGCTATAACAATGTCAACGTCTAAAGAATTATCTATCAATATTTGCAAAGCATTTTGTTCTATTGTATCGTCTGCATCTACAAACATAATCCATTCGCCACAAGCATTTTTGACACCATTTTCTCTCGCTCTATTTGCACCAGCATTCTCTTGAAAAATATATTTTATTCTAGAATCTCTATTTTGGAAATCTTTGCAAATAAATTCGCTATTATCATTTGAACCATCATTAACCAAAATAAGTTCAAAGCTATTATAAGTTTGAGACAGAACGCTTTTTAGACATTCAGAAAGATATTTCTCTGTATTATAAACCGGAATTATTATTGATATCATAATTCTCCATAGTTTTTTCTATTAAATAAAAACCAACAATAATAAATAATAGATTTTCCGAACCGCTAAATTGAATTAAAGAGGCTGCAATATAACCGAGCAATACGCCAGCAAACGGACTAGCAAATCTTGTTTTAATTTCTTTAAATAAAAATAATAAAACTATAGTAGTATAAATGAGCAAGCCAACAAGACCAAAGTCTAAAGCATTTTGCATATACGTATTGTGTATATTAGGTTCTATAAAACTCCAACTCGTAAAAGCTTCTATTGCCTTCATTGAGTTTCCGGCTCCATACCCCATTAAATTACTCGCAAAAGCCTCAGGGAAAAGCACCCACATTGCCATTCTCCCTCTTGTACCAGCTTCCTCTACATTTCCAGACTCAGCGATCCTGTTCAAAGTTACATCCGCTAAAGGCGAGCTTAAGAAAAAGATTCCAAGCAAGAATATAATTAAAGAAGCTTGAAAAATTCTTTTTGTATTCAATCCATCTTTTAAATAAATATGATAAGTCAGCCAACAAAAACATAAAAAAGTCAATATCATGCCAACCCGGCTTGTATATAAAACTGATATAAGCAAAGAAATAAATAAATAGATATATCCTTTTTTCGATTTAAAAAAGAAACCGAACAGAGCAATCCAAGTTGCCTCTAAGTTTACTCCTCCTTGTGAGAAAGTCGGAATAATAGGATGAACGTCGGGATTTATAAAAAATATAATAAAAACTTCTTTGTAAATAAAATTCTTTACCCAAACCATTATTAAAAAAATTATAGCAACTTTTTGAAATATGGAAATTATTGTATCAAACTCAATATTTTTTCCAATAGTACAAATAGTCACTAAAATGAATCCCCCCCACATATACGCAATCGGATTGCCTAAACCATAGAAAGGCATCATGAGAGCCGATATAGAATAAATCAACAAAAAATAAAAACACATAATTGTTGGAGGAACTGTTAAAGTTAAAGAACTTATGCAACAACTAAATAATATCGGTATAAATATTAGGGAAAATATATGATAAAATTTTAAAGATACTCCTGCTACACTAACAGTAAATTCTTCTGCCTGAAGCATTGAAAGTAAAATAAGCAAAAAAAATGAAATATAAAGTACTTTATGAGCTTTTATTACCATATTATTTCCTGTTCGTGAACTTTGCATAAATATTCCAACTTACCGAAAATAATCTTATCCCTAACAATAATGTAAAAATTGCACATTTATCTCTTTTTGGAATTTTTTCATCAAAAAGCAATCCTTTGCTATCTTTCAAAATCTTCTTTCTTAATAAATTCGCCTCATTCTTATCAAAATCTTTCGATTCAATCAACTGCCTTAAAACTCGAATTTGAGCTGAAATATAACGCCTTGTACAAGGTTTTTCCAAACCGACATAATGACTACTAATAAATTGGCACATTTCTTCAATGGCATTTATAAAATCATAGTTCTTTTCGGAAAAATTCTGTGTTATGATTGAGTTTTGGCGAATTTGATAAAAATAATGTTTTTCTTTGCCAAAAATCACTCTTTCGGATTTGTGCAACAATTGCGGAACAGTTCTAACATCTTCAAATAATTTGCCTTTAGGAAATCGAATATCAACAAACAAAGTTTTCTTATATAATTTACTCCACGCAGGGTCATAAATCGTAGTATTTTCCTCATATAACATTATTGAAAACATTTCTTTAAATTTTTCTTTATTATAAAATTTATCTTCAGTAAGCGAATCACTGCTTTTTATTGCCACACCATCTTCTCTTACCGGCAAATAATTGCAAGAAGAAATATCTGCGTCATATCTTAACATTAAGTCATAAAGATATTTCACATAATCCGCAGAAACGTAATCATCGGAATCAACAAATGTTATGCAATCTCCATTCGCAGTTTCTATGCCAACATTCCTAGCATCGCTCAACCCGCCATTATCCTTATGCACAATTCTAACACGCCCATCTTTCTTCGCATACTCATCGCAAATTTTTCCGCAGTTATCCGGTGAACCGTCATCCACCAAAATAATCTCCAGATTAGTATAAGTCTGCGCAATAATGCTATCCACGCATTTTCGCAAATAAGGCTCTACCTTATACACCGGAACTATAATGGAAATAAGAGGGTAGCTAAACAAACTTTCTCCATAAAAAATTCATGCCCTTTACAAACCAATTCTGCTGCTCCATAAACTTAATCGGTACTTCTTTGAATTTATATTTATTTGCATTGGCATAAAGCCACACATCAAACATTCGCTCGCTTATATGCCCTAAAATACGGTTTTTTTCAAGCTGGCTTTCTTCTATCTTTTCTAAAATTGAAAAAAGCCAGGAACAATAACTGTCCAAAGCTTCTCTTTTCATTATGCACATATTGAACTTATGCCCTTTGGTGCTTTTGCGCATTATGTCTAAATTCAAAGAATACTCAGGGCTTTGCTCTCTTACAAGCACAAGCATTTTTTCCCAATCCTCCTTTGGATGAGCGTGAATATACTGGCTCTCGTTGCTCTCTATAAAATAATTTCTTTTGACAGGAACTATTATATCATATTCCTCCATCAATCTTTCGATTTCCTCGCCGCCCAAAATTCTTTGCCATTTATTGCCTTGCTTATTTTCCAAACTCATAAAATGTCGGCGATAATGAACCAAACCTATTACATCCGCATCTTTCAAATTTTTCCAAGCCCAGTAAAGTCCTGTGAGTTCGCAATAGTTGTAATTTTTCGCAGATATGTTTTCTCCGGTATTGTCACCTTCAAAACCTATGCTCCTTTTGCCTTCCCTTCCAACATGCAAAGGCAAGTATATACTGTCTTTGGGCATTTTATATGGTTTATGAGTAGCCACAACTATTTTTATATTCATTTTTTATCCTTTTCTCATGGTATTAAATTAGAAAATCCGCTGCCTTCAATGCCTCTTCAATCACATCATCCATATCATAATACCTATACATACCCAAACGACCGCCAAAAACAACATTGCCAAGAGTTTTCGCAAGCTCAGAATATCTTTTATGCAAACCATCATTTTTTTCATCGTTTATCGGATAATATGCCTCATCTCCTGCCTTCCAATCTGCCGAATACTCTCTGGTTATCAACGTTTTTGCATTGCAGGAGCATTCAAAATGCTTGTGCTCTATTATCCTTGTGAACGGAGTTTCCCTGTCCGTATAATTCATAACTGCACAACCTTGAAAATTCTCGCAATCCAAAACTTCCGTCTCAAATCGCAAACTCCTGTACTCCAGCGTTCCCAAGCTATAACCAAAAAACTCGTCTATGGAACCCGTGAAAATCACTTTATCTGCCAAGGAATTCAATTCTTCGCGATTTTTTAAATAATCAATGTTCAAACGAACTTCTATGCCATTTAACATCTTCTCAAAAATAGAAGTATAGCCGCCAATAGGAATGCCCTGATATGAATCATTGTAATAGCAATTGTCAAATGTGAAACGGAGCGGCAAGCGCTTTATTATGAATGCAGGCAATTCGGTAGCTTTTTTACCCCATTGCTTTTCAGTATAATGCTTTATCAGTTTCTCGTAAATATCCATGCCAACAAGGCTTAAAGCCTGCTCTTCCAAATTTTTCGGCTCGCCGTTGAATTTCTGCTCATTTATTTTTTTTATCGCTTCTTCTGGAGTTTTAATTTCCCATAACTCGCAAAAAGTATTCATATTAAACGGCAGATTGTAAAATTCTCCATGATAATTCGCCGTTATCTGGTGCGTATATCTGTTGAATTCGGCAAAACGGTTCACAAATTCCCATACTTTTTTGCTGCTCGTATGGAATATGTGCGCTCCGTATTTGTGAACATTAATTCCGCATATGTTTTCGGTGTATGCATTGCCGCCAATATGGCTTCTTTTGTCTATAACCAAAACTCTTTTGCCTCTGTCCTTAGCCTGCCTCGCAAAAACAGACCCGAAAAAACCAGCGCCCACAATTAAATAATCATAAGATTTCATTCCAGCTCCTTGCCGCCGCAATCTTCCTGCCAGTTGGCAATCGCAGTTTCCAGCGTATATTTTAGCGGGTAATCCTTTGAAAGCTTTTCGCCGCTCACATTCGTTGAAACCATAATTTTGCGAACCCGCTCAGGGCAAATTCCAAGACCTAGCCCCCCAAGCAAGCCTGCAAGGGAAGCTACCGCTACAAGCAAAACCTTTGGAATATAAGGAATAAAGCGGTTCAAGCCGGTTATCTTGTTCACAGTTTGCGCAATATGCTCGATATTTGGCGCAGGAAAAAAGCTGCAGTTATATGTTTGAACCTTCTCCTTGGGATTCTGCGCCATTTCCAGCAAAATACGAGCTAAATCCTTAACATAAATGCACGCTTTGATAGTGTCTTTACGGCCGGCGTACGCAAATCTGTGTTTTTTCAAGGCTTTGTATAGCCTGGTCATATTGCCGTTTTCGCCGTGGCCAAAAATTATGCCCGGACGCGCTATGCTCAAAAAATGGCTTTGCGAGAGCGCTGCCCATTCCTTGTGAATATGCTCCGCCACAAGCTTTGAAATGCCATAAGGAGTATTGGGAGTTGGCAAGTCCTCCTCCTTTTTTTGCTCTTCGCTTGCGCCATAAGGAGATATGCTTGATGTAAAAATTATCGTATTTATGCCGTGTTTTTTCGCAAAATCGCAAACATTCCGCGCGCCCAGCATATTGGTTTCAAAATATTCATTGCCGGGATGCCCTGGCGTTCTGTGAATTGCGGCCAGGTTGAAAATAACCGTATTTTCGCCAAAATCGCCTTGAATATCAAATGGTTTGCGAATATCAATTAACTGTCCTCCGGGCCGAATATCCGCAACAACGGTTTTAATTCCATTTTCCCGCAAAACTCCGCAAAGATGCGAGCCTACAAAGCCTGCGCCACCAATTACTATTGCAGAATTGAAATTTTTCACGGTAATAATTTAGTAAATAAAAGGTTCCTGCTTAGACAAACAATGCAAGCTGCCCCCCTCCTCAATTGGAGCCGTACAATCCACGCCTATCACCTCCCTGTCCGGGAAAATGCCGCTAAAGTATTCCAATGCGGCGCAGTCTTGCCCGCAGTTATACACAGGCACAAGCAACCCCCCGTTTACGAATATGAAATTCATGTAAGAAGCCGGCAAGCAAGGGGGGAGCGACAGAGTGTCAACCTTTGCCCCTTCGTAATGCTCGCAAAGCCACGCTTCAATTTCCGCCCTCTCTTGCTCAAAGCCCTGAGCCATAACCACATGGTTTTTTGCTACAAAGCGGGCAAGGTTGTCTATATGGCCGTCTGTATGGTCTCCGTCCAGGCCTTTCGGCAAAATTTTAAGCGATTTAAGGCCAAACGACTCTTTTATATCTTCAATCAATTCCCGCTTCTCCGGGTTTCGCTTCTCTCCAAAAATGCACGGGGCAGTTGTCATGCAAAGACCATCGCCGTTGAATTCCACGGCTCCGCCCTCCAAAATCCAGGGATATTTTTTCAGCGGAACTTTCATAAGCTCTGCGACTTTTTCCGGAACTGATTTGTCCAAATCCCAAGGCGGAAACTTCTCCCCCCAAGCATTAAACTCGTAGCCAACTATACTATGTTTCATAAAAAACGGGCCGTAATCCCTAATCCAAATGTCATTGTGCGGAATTCGCAAATCATCCAAAATTTTCACCTGCTGAAATCGGGAAACATTGTCTATTAGCTTTGAATAAAAAGCGTCAATTCTCTCCCTGCGAGACGCCCAGTTTTGCTCATTTATGGGCAAAGCCAGCCAGGTAGCGGCCTGCCTTTCCCACTCTGCCGGATAGCGAACTGCGTTCATGGCTCATTCCACACGTTCAAAATATCGTAATACAAATCAACCCTGCGATCTCTGAAATGCGGCCAAATTCTGCGATTTTGCTCAATTTCCTCAAAATTTATAGCGACGCTCATTGTCGCTATTTCCGTTGAAAGCTGTTTTAGCACAAAGCCATCGGGCGCGCAAACAAAGGAGTTTCCCCAAAAAGAGAGCTTGTTTTCCTTGCCGGCTCTGTTCACAGCCAAAACAAAAATTCTATTGGCAATCGCATGGCCACGCATAACGGTTTGCCATGAGTCCAGTTGGCGGGCGTAAAGTTTCTTAGGCTCGCCGGAGTCCCAGCCTATGGCTGTTGGATAAATCAAAATATCGGCTCCCTGCAGTGCCAAAATACGTGCGGCTTCCGGGAACCACTGGTCCCAGCATATTAAAACTCCAAGATTTCCAACGCTTGTTTGAATGGTTTTGATGCCTGTGTCGCCGGGGGTGAAGTAGTATTTTTCGTAAAAGCATGGGTCGTCCGGAATGTGGGTTTTTCGGTAAAAGCCCGCAACGGAGCCATCTCGTTCAAAGACAAAAGCGCTATTGTGGTAAATTCCCTTTGCTCTTTTTTCAAAAAAGGGAAAAACCACCACACATTTCAAAAACTTGGCTAAATTTTTCCATTCTTCTATAATTGCACAGTCTTTTTCAATAGCGCAGTCAAAATATTTTTCATTTTCTTCAAAGGGAAAATAAGGGGTGTGGCAAAGTTCCGGCAGCACAAGCAAATCGAACTTGCCTTTTTTGGCCACGGCCAGTGTTTTATACCATTCAAGCGTTTTAGCGGCAGTTCCGAGCCACTTGCCTTGAAGCGATAAAATTCCTATTTTTCTCATAGAAGGAAAATAGAAAAACGTCTGAACCAGAATTCACAGAATTTTCAGAATTTACGGAATTCCCCTTGTAGAGACGCAACGCATCTCTGCGAAATCTTAAAAATAAACGCTAGCTGTGGCGGTTAAGCCCCAAAGGAATATGTCTTTTAACAATTCGCCGCTTTTCGCTTTGCCATCGCCTGAGGGGAAAATTTTTCCAAAAGGCATGGCCAGTGGCTTTGAAATGCCATACTGAATATGATTTTTTCCCAATCTTATTTTTTCTGTTCTCAGGTTCAAAACACAAAACGCAATGCCGCTGCCTTTGAACTTCACCGGATCCAAAACATCAAAGACTTCATCCATTCCGTAAAATTTTCTGTGCTTATAATGCATATTTCCTTTTAGCTCTCCGGCAAGCATGTAAAATATGCCAAAATCAATTCCGTATAAATTCGCCAAGCCATAAACAGCCTTTGCGTTCATATAACCATCTGCTATGTAAAACAAGTATGGGAAAAGAAAATACTGCTGGTTTTCCGCAGTCAATGCACCGCTTGCTTCCAAATTCAACCCTGCGAAACCAGCCGAGAAATCAATGTTTTCGCTTGCGCCAAATTTGTAGAATGCATTATAGGCATAGAAATTCGAATTGAACAATTCCGTTGTTTCCGAATTATTCAGTATTTTCAGATTGCCCGTTATATAGCTTGCGCTGAGAAAATTTGAACCATGGCTAAAAGAAAATGAAACGCCAAGAATGCGAGGAATGTCCGGCTTTCCGTAAAAATAGTCAAAATCGCCTTTTTGCCAATTCCCATTCGCAAACAAAAAAGAAGCCTCAAAAGAAGAAAAAGGAATACCCAGCGAAAACAACGCAAATTCACCGCCATCGCTCTTTACATCCGCTGAATTCCAGTTTAAAAAAAGCCTGTTTTGATGCAGCACGCTTGCCCCTAGGTTTATTTTATTGCCATGTATTTGCGCGCCAAATGCTTTTCCCCAGTCATAAACAAAATAAGCGCTTGCCTCATTAAAAGCAAACGCCAATTCTGCGAAAAACGCAAAGAAAATTAAAAAAACTTTAGTAATATTTCTCAAACAGCACCTTTGCGGCATCTCCGTCAAGATCTATGTCTAAAAATTTAAATTCATCTATTTCGTCTGAGCCTATAAGCCCTTTTATGTGAGAAATATTGAGTTTCAATTCCAGGTTATCGCCATAGTCTATGAAGTCTTCGTAATTTGCCTTGGTCAGTTTTTCGCCGTGCATATAAAACAACGGTTTTCCGCCTTCCGTTTCAAATATATTTTGCAAAGACAAATAACCCTCTGTAAAGAAATTTCCAAAATCTATGGTGGCGGCAACGTCGTTGCCATCCTTGGTTGGCCAAGAATTTATTTCTGTAGGGTCATCTTCCGGAATGTAAAACTTGCTGCCGTTTTTGATGGCTTTAAGCATTTCGGAAAAACCGGAATTGATTGTTTTGTAAGATTCCTTTGCTTTTCCTGAATAAAGATCGCTGTTTTGAATTGAAGTGTAAGAAGCCTGCAAGCCTTCTATTGCTTTTATAAAATCTGCTTTTGAATTAGCCATTTTTCCTGAGCGGGCTTTAAAAAAGTTATTGTTAAACGGCAAGTCATTTGCTTCCATAGCTTTAAAATGATTCAAAATATCATCTATGTCGTCTTTCCATGTGTATTTAACCGGGTTTAAATTATTATCCAAATTATATGATTGCACCCATTCCAAAGAAGCTTTCATTAAAAGCATGGCAGATGTGACGACGTTAACTTCTGCCCACCCTATTTTGTCGTATTCGTCAAAGAGGTCTTCCAAATCGAGTTGCTCTATAAAATAAGGATCCAGGCTAATTCTCGCATTTTGCCTGCTCTCCAGTTTTTTAATGCGCTCGGCAGCCTTATTGTAAGAAGCTCCGAACACTCCATCTACAACCTCGTCCATAAGGCTGTTCAACCCCGATGTATTTTTATCTATAAGGTTCGCTATCAAAGACAATGCCCAAGCATCCGCTCCAAACGCAGTGCTATACGCAGAGCCTTCGCCCTTAATCCAATTCGGAGTCTCTATGCTCGGCAATGATTCATCGTCGTAATCTTCAAACCAACTGTCGCTGAAAAGAGCGTTTAGCTTGTTTGGATATTTTTTAAACCCGAAATTGTCTTTTATAAGAGCCACTACCTTAGGGTCTATGCTTATTTTCGCTAAGTTGGCAAGAGTGGAATAAATTATGGCGCTTGGGTCGTTGTTGTCTTTGTCGTATGCGTTGTCGTAGCACTGCACCGCCTCGTCCCATTTTTCAGCCTTCAAAAAGCCAATGCAACTTCCCAAAACTTCTACAACTTCCGGGTTGCTGGTGTAATTCCCATCGGAAGTGCTGCCGCCATCATCGGAGGAGCAACCGGCAAGCACAAGCGCGAAAAGCGCAAAAAAAAGCGCAATAATGCGAAAATTCTTCATAAAAACCTCATATTTAGCCATTATTGGGGAAGATAGAAAATTTCTATTTTCATAGAAAATGCAGTCCAAACTTCTCATAGCATTCACATTTTTGGCGTTGCTTGCCTGCTCAGACGACTCAAGCAACCCAACTTACCCTTTTGAAAGAACGGTTTTGGACGTGTCCATTGCAAAAAGATGCAAAGACGGCTCTTTTGCGCCGGGAGCCAACTGCTACCTTATGAGATGGAGCCACCCCATTGAAAAAAAAGATTTGCATAGCTACTACGTGTGGCTGGACACAATCGCTGTAAAAGACTCAATTCAAAAAGTATCGCAAGCGCAAATAGACCAGGCTGCGGCAACAATTCCCTACAGCAACAGAAACGAAGGAGATTCTCTGGATTTAACGGATTTAATAAGCCAATATCTGGAAAGAGACAGCCTGCACATTGCTATTTGGGCAAAATATTCAGGCGATGACCAAGGCGTGGTTCAACATATATATGTTCATTTTGGCGACGATGTTAGGCCTTCGGTGGTGTCTTTTAGCGACTCCGCATCTGCTAATACCATTTGGATAAACTGGATTCGCCCTACCGACCAAAGGGATTTTTACTTTCCGGATGTGATAAACGGGCCAATAGCCGGTTATAACGTTTCCATAAAAGCTGAGGCAAATGAAGACATTAGAGGTTTATCCGTATATGCGAGCCTCGCAGGAGGTTCCGTGAATTCAAATTTGTTATTCTTTCAACGTTTCAATAAAGATGGCCGAGGGGTGAAGCTGGAAGAAGTAAGCAAAAGCGACCCCAAATTTTTAAGGCTAGCGATTCTTGACGGAAAAAGCTTTAACGATGACGACAATAACTGGAAAATGGAAATTCAGGGGTTAAAGCCGGAATATTCCTACAGCATAACAATAACCGCCTACGACAGCTCCGGAAACTCGTCCAGCGAAGAAAGCAGAAGCGTAAAAACCACCGATAACAGGGCCCCAAGCATAGCAAACAAATTTTGGCTTTACCTTGACTCCGGAGACAGCCTTCCCAGCCTTGATTCGAACCGCTTGATTTTATTTTGGCCCCGCAGCCTTGACACTCTGGACGACAAAAGATTGGTTGATGTTCAAGGTTATTCAATTGAGCAGTTAAACGGCAAAGCTTGGGAAGCCATTCCAAGGGTTTCCGCTGTTAGAAGCGGGTATTATAACGCTAAATACGAATTGGAAAACGATTCGATGAAGTTAGCGGACAACGGAAGTTATGTTAGCGATACCCTGCGTTGGATTTTGCCCGGGGATACGGTTATTTTGCGCATTCGGGCAATTGACAGTTCCGGGCATTATTCAAAAGCGTGGATAGATACCATTGTCGTTTCAAAGGGTGCGTTATGGCAATATGCCTGCCCGCAGAATTTTGCCCCGGTGAAAATGGATTCTACGGTCTTTTGCATGGAAAAACTGCAACACGGATCAAATGGCAAATTTGAAAAAAATGTTCTCTACATTGAAGCGAAAAACAGTTGCGAAGCGCAGGGATATCGCTTATGCAGCGAAAATGAATGGAATGCAGCCTGCCATAGCAGAGGGTCAAGCTACGGAATTATAGAAGAAAAAAATGAAGACGGAATTTTCTCTCCGGACCAGTTTTTATATTTGAACTGCGGAGTTGGCACCGGAGATTCGCTTTCTGCGGTTAATGCAGCAAAGAGAAATAAAATTTGCGCAAGCCCTGACGGCATTAGGGATTTGCCGGGGCAGTTGCAGGAATGGGTAATTGGCAAAGGGGATTCTGCCTTGCTAAAGGGAAGCAGTTATGCAATTTTTGAGGGAGCTTCAAGGGTAGAGCTTGCGCAGTGCAGAAACAGGTTTACGCCCACGCGCATAAGACCAAAATACACAACCGACAGCGTTTATTTATACAGAACAGGTTCTCGCATAGACACTCTGCTCATCAGAGATTCGCTCAGAACCGTTTACGCCGTTTTGTCGCTGAAAGATTTCAAAGACACCCTTCTGTTTTATTCCTTAAAAAGTTCAAGCGGCGAATTGCTTGGAGAAGATTATGTAAACCAGGCTGAGTACCGCAGGCGAGGCGACACGCTTTGGCTTAAAGCGCTTTGGCAAGGTTTGCAATACGAGTTCAAAGAACCACCGAAACAAGTCCTGATTTTGGGCGATACAACCGTAAACGCTTCCGATTTTTTCCTGGACCCGACTGTAGGGTTCAGATGTTGCGCAAATACAAACTGATTTTTCTATTTTACTGCGATGAAACTTATATTTCCTGCTCTTTTTTCCCTATGCTTCCTTGCGTGCATAGATGAGTATTCGGATTCCATTACTTTGCATAGCGACGGCAGCGCGGCGTTTTTTGCGAGCATTTATCCATGCGAGCCGGACGGGAGCCTTATTGAAAATATAAAAGCCAATTACGATTCCATAGCAGGGCTTAAATTTGACTCCGCATGGTTTTCGCAAAAGGATTCTCTTTATGCACTGGCTTTTAAGCTGTCTTTTGAAAACCTGTTTTCATGGCAAGGCGACAAAAAATTTGAAAAAGATTTTATAGGCAATATTTCATTGAAAAAAATAGATACTTTGAAAAACGGATATTCGTTTGAAAGAGTTATCAATCCTAATACCGTGAGCGAAAACGGCGACGTTGTGCCGGAAGAAGGCATTTCTCCTTTTGTGCTTGAGCAAATATCGGGAAACGACTCTGCTTACTGGGAATACATTTTAACCTTGCCGCAGGGCACAATGCTTATAAGCAGCGACCCAATAGACACGGCTTACATCAGCCAGGGTGCGAAGTCTGGCGTTCTCCGCTGGAGATTTCCGGCCAGCGAAGCCATTTCAAAACGCATATCATTAAAAGCGGATTTTATTTTGCCGGAAGTTCCGCAAAAAACTGTTATTCATTGGCCTTCGTTAATTGGCGTTGTTTTGAGCTGCGTTGTGATGCTGCTTGCGATAGCTTTATTGATACGCAAATTGTTGAGGGTATCTTTGGCTCTTAAAAAGTTGAAAAATGAGGAAAAAAATTTAAAAGGAGAATAAAATGCGCGGGATATTGGAAAAACTATTGGAAAAAGGGTTTAAAGTGACTTTTAGCAAAGAGGCTGGAGTTCCGGTTCTTTGCATTCATAATGGCGAAGAATTGGTCTATACCTGCAAGCTGGGCATTGGCCGTTTCAAAGAAGACATTGAAGACACTTTAAATTCTGCGTTTATGGAATTATGTAAATAAAGGCTTGTCAAATCCGAGCCAAGTAGAGTCACAGGTAGCAGGTCGTTTTGCAGGTAACGTGCTTGGACTGCGATGGAGCAGTACGTACATTTAGAAATTACATTGCTTTTTGTCTGAACCAGAATTCACAGAATTTTCAGGATTATCAGAATTAGCTCGGATTTCATTGCTTGGCTAGTGGAAAAAACACTAAAAATGCAAACACTTGTTTGCAAAATGAGGGGTACCCCCTTGACAAAATGGAAAAACCTTTTTATATTTGCTTGAAAATTTGGAGGCAGATTTATGGAGCAAATAAGCAAAATAGAATCCCGGATATTTACGATTCGTGGATTGCAGGTTATGTTGGACAGGGATTTAGCGGAGTTGTATCAGGTTCCTGTTAAGGCTCTTAATCAGGCTGTTAAGAGGAATATAAACAGGTTTCCTGAAAGGTTTCGTTTTCAATTAGGCAAAATGGAAACTAGTGAACTGGTCACAAATTGTGACCGGTTCAAAAATCTGAAGCATTCGTCTGTTTTGCCTTGTGCGTTTACAGAATCAGGCGTTGCCATGCTATCAACAATTCTGCGTAGCGAAACTGCGGTTTCCGTATGTGTGAAAATTATGGATGCCTTCGTAGCCATGCGAAAAATCCTGTCAATCAACACAGGTTTCATTCAACGTTTGGAAACGGTTGAGATAAAGCAGATAGAAACCGACAAAAAAGTAGATGCTGTTCTCAATGCTTTGCAAAACAAGGATGCTATTCCCAAATGCGGAGTATTTTTTGATGGCCAAATATTTGACGCTTATGTTTTGGCGAATAACATTATAAAATCCGCAAAACAGTCCATTATCTTGATTGACAACTATATTGACGATTCTGTTTTGACAATGCTTGGCAAGAAGTCTAGAAATGTGAAAGTCACTTTGCTTTCAAGAAATTCTGAATTTTCTATCTTTGCCATTAATGGCGAACTAAGGAGTTTCCTATGAACATTTTTAAAAAACTTTCCATCCTGTCAACCCTTTTAATTGGGTGTGTTGGTATTCAGACAATTTTTGCGCAACCTGCCACGTGGAATGGCACGGCTGACACCGATTGGTATAGTGCATCTGAAAATGCTTTCACAATTACCACCGCAGAACAGTTGGCAGGGCTGGCACTACAACCGGACTTAAGCAGTGGACTCCGATAGGCGATTTCGAGGGCAATTTTGACGGCAAAGGCTATGTTATTACCGGCCTTTACATAAACAACACATCTCTTTACCAAGGCTTGTTTGGCAAAATGAACGGCAGCATAAACAATTTGGGCTTGGAAGGCAAAGTGACAGGTTTGGGCATGGTCGGCGGAATAGTTAGTTGTAACTATGGCGCAGTTGCGAATTCGTACTTCATCGGCGATGTATCGGGTGAAAATGAGATCGGCGGGATAACAAGCAACAATCGCTACAATCGAGCTTACAGTTGAATGGAGCAAAGACACCGTGTTTACGTTCAACAAAATGAACCAATACCCAGTCCCATATGCTGAACACGAAGGCAAAGAAATAGAGCTTATAGTTACCAACATATTTTCCAAAGCTGGCAAATACGAAGGGCAATCATCTGCTACTGCGTGGATAAAAGACCAAGAGACAGCGAGAAAATTCAACCTCAAAAACAACACCCAAAACTACGAAATCCTGAAAAAAGACCTCACGCCAAAATTCGAAACTGACCGCCCAGACTTTGCGCCTTTGAACCATGCCATAACAATAGTGGCAACCGTAGACACCACCGGCAGCGGAGTGCCGATTAACTCTCAATTCTCAACTCGCAACTCTCAACTCAAAATCCAAGCCTACGCAACAGGCAACACAATAATCCTGCAAAACGTCCCAAAAGGCGCAAAAATCAATGTTTATAATTTGCTCGGAGAACGTGTGTACAGTAGAGACGCAATGCATCGCGTCTCTACAAAAGGTGAATTGCAAATCACGGTTCCGACAAAAGGAATGTACATTGCGAAAATAGGAAACCAAATTTTGCGAGTGGCAGTGAGGTAAAGAAAATTACACAACCAATGGTTTGTCAAATCCAAGCCTTGCTTGAAAATGCACTTGCTCAGGGTGCTCCTCGTTAACGCCGAAAATCACTATGTGGTGACGGCTTCCGGGAAAGCGCATCAATGCTACCTTCGTGTTGTATTCAACCTGCTGCATATAATTCAATTGTATAGAGCGAATTTTTCTCTCCTTAAGTTCTTCCATGCTCAGAGTGTCCAAAACCCAATCCGAATATTTGCAATTGTTCACATGGTTATTCAAATCTATATCGCTATATCTAACATCCTTTACCAAAACAGTTTTTGGCATTCCAATTGGCTCCAAAAGCTCTATGCTCTCAGGCAACACGCTAAGCTCAGGGTGCATTTCAAAACGATAAGGGCTTTCAGAAAACGGCTTTGCCTTTTTATCTTCCAAACCCACCAAAAGCCACGAAGATGTAGCTTGTATAATGGAATTTCCCTGCGCATCGCGAACATCGTAATCGCTCCAGGCAACTTTTTCCGGATTAATGTTCTTGATCCATGCGCTTATGAAAATATCTTCTCCCCAAACCGGCAAATGCGAAATTCGGAGCTTGATTCTCGAAATAAGCAGGGTGAAATTGTCTTTTTCTATCATCGACAAATAATCAAAACCCTGGTCTCTCAAAAGCTTAAGGGAAGTCTCCTGAAAAAATTCGCAGAGTCTTGAAATGCGCAAATACGCAAAAGTATCGCAATCAAAAAAATCAACCGAGAATTTTTGGGATTTTGTGAGCATAAAATTCCTACTTTGAAAGCAAAACCTTGTTCATCGCAGAAACAAATGCCGCAGGATCCTGCAAAGCCGAGCCTTCAGCAAGCAATGCCTGCCCGTAAAGCACCGTTGGGTAAGAACCCAAATCTTCGCCGGCCTCTGCTTTTTGAAGCAGATTTTTGCATATCTCGTGTTCCGGATTTATTTCCATAATGCGTTTTGTCTTTGGCGCTTCCATTCCTTGCAAAGCCATGAGTTTTTCCATGTGGGCGCCCATTCCGCCGGCAGCTCTTACCAGCATGCAAGGGCTGTCTTTTAAGCGGCTGGTTATGCGCACTTCGCTCACTTCTTCGCTCAAATTTTTTTGCAGAACTTCGCAAAGTTTTTCAAAAGTTTTTTTGCTCTCTTTTTCCGCATTTTCCTCTTCTTTTGTTTTTTCAAACTCCAAATCGCCAAGAGCCACATCGTGGAATTTTTTCTCCTTGAAATCCAGCAGGCTTTGCATCATAAACTCATCAATCGTATCTGTCAAGAACAGAACCTCATAGCCCTTTGCCTTGCAAGCTTCTAACTGCGGGCTGCCTTGCACCGCAGAAAGAGACTCTCCTATTATGTAATAGATTTCCTTTTGGCTATCCGGCATGCGAGCCACGTATTCTTCCAATCCCACAAATTCTTTTTCACCTGTTTTGGTGCTCCTAAAGCGCAGCAAGTTTTTAAGCTCGTCTAAAAATTCCCAGTTCATGTAAAAGCCTTCTTTTAAAACGGCTCCAAGTTCCACCCAGAATTTTGCGTAGTCTTCTTTGCGGTCGGTTGCCACGCTTTGAAGGGTATCAAGTATTTTTTTGGTGGCATGCTTTTTCAGATTTGAGACTATTTTGTTGCTTTGCAAAATTTCACGGCTAACGTTCAGCGGCAAGTCTTCCGTGTCTATAACGCCGCGAGCGAAGCGAAGCCAGTTTGGAAGCAGTTCTTTGCAATCGTCCATTATAAACACACGCTTTACATAGAGCTTTAGCCCCCGGTTTTGCTCGGAGGCATAGCGCACTCCGAATGGCGCTTTGGCCGGAACATAGAGCAGGCTCCAAAATTCCTGCGCGCCTTCAACGTGGTTGTGGCTCCATGCGAGTGGTTCGCCGCCTTCGTGGGAAACAAGCCCGTAAAATTCCTTGTATTGCTTTTCTTCTATGCCTTTTGCGCTCTGCCTCCAAAGCGCCGGTTTTTCATTTAGCCTTTCTTCTTTTTCTTTCTTGTCTTTGTCCAGCGAGTGGATGTAAATTGGGTGCGTTACAAATTCGCTGTATTTGCCGACTATGCTTCTTATTTGCCAGTCTTGCGAAAAGTTTTTGCAATCGTCTTCGTCTTTTAAATAAATTGTGATTTTTGTTCCGTTTTTTTCTTTTGGCAATTCATCCACTGAAAATTCGCCTGTACCCTCGGATGTCCACTGCCAGCCTTGTTCTTCGCCGGCTTTTCTGGAGTGCACTTCTACTTTTGAAGCTACCATGAATGCGCTGTAAAATCCAACGCCAAACTGTCCTATTAAAGATACTTCCTTTTTTGCGTCGTCCGTTATGCTTTGCATAAAGCTTTTTGTTCCGGAGCGAGCTATGGTACCAAGGTTCTGGATTAGCTCTTCCTTGTTCATGCCAATTCCGTTGTCTTCCACGGTAAGGACTTTGGTTTCGTCATTTGCGGCAATATCAATTCTGAGTTCCGAGCTTGCGGGCAAGAGGCTTGAATTTGATATGGACAGGAATCTGAGCTTGTCCAGGGCATCTGCGGCGTTTGAGACCAACTCGCGCAAAAATATCTCTTTGTTGCTGTAGAGAGAATGAATCATCAAATGCAGCAATTCGCGGACTTCTGTTTGGAATTCCATTTTTTCCGACATATTATTTTCCTCCGAATAACGGGTTAATAAGTTTTGGAAGGTAATATAGAAAAATTTACTTGGTCTTTTTTACAGTTTTTGCGGCAGGAGCAGTTTTTGCGGCGGGAGCAGGCTTTGCGGCAGGAGCGGCTTTTTTGCTAACGAGCAACTGTTTATACATGGTTACCGAGTCTCTGAGTATTTTTATTTCGGCATCTTTGGAGGCCATCATTGAATCTCTGAGTATTGCCATTTCAACATTTTTGGAAATTTGGGAGGAATCCCTTACTATTGCCATCTCATTTTCTTTGGCAATCCTCAGCGAGTCTTTCAATTTAACAACTTCTGCTTCTTTGGCAAATATCACGGAGTCTGCCATTATTTTTGCTTCTTTTGCTTGGGAATGAATCATAAATACATAAAACACGAGAGCCAGGAACGCTAAAAATAGCACTGATATAAAAAATCGTATCTGTTTTTTGAGCCTTACTCCCAAGCGTGGCTTTGAGAGCAAGAAAGAGTCTTTCATTTTTTCATAGGCAGAATCAAAGTGCATGGGACTTAGGTCTATGGAATTTTTTCTGCTTAAATCTTTGATATCGTTCGGCAATTTTTTTGGAAAAACAAAATCGGAGAGCATAAGCGGAATTATATTTTTATTTGCTTGGAGCGCGCAAATAATCTCTTGGCGAACCCAGTCATCTTCCGCATTGTACCCCGGTTCCCGGAACCTGTCAAAAACACCGGAATTCAGCACAAGCAGAAAATCTTTGCATTTCTTAACTTTCTTTTTCAGTTCATTGTCAAAATTTCCATTTTCCAAAGCATCAATATCAAAAAAAACGGAATATCCATCCAGCCTTAATCTATCGTAGAGCAACTTAGCTGTATCATAACCGCCTTTGCGGCGGTAAGAGATAAAGATTTTAAAGCTCCGCATATAGGAAATTATCCCATCATAACCAAAACCACGTGCTTTTTTCCCGGCAAAATCGGAATTACATTGCCCGCAATATCCTTGCCGTCAACGGTCACGCTCTTAACGCCTTTGCTTACGCCATTCGGATTTTTGACAAGAATAGCATAAGTTGCGCCACGGAATTTGCGAACAACGCTGAAATCCTTCCAGCCTTTGGGAATGCAAGGATTAACAGACAAGCCTTGGAACGTAGCCTTTATGCCCAAAATATATTGGGTAGCAGCCTGATATGTCCAAGAACTTGTGCCGCTCAGCCATGCGTTGCGCCCCAAGCCGAACTGCCTGTGCTCGTCTCCCAAAATGTTCTGGGGATAGCAATAAGGCTCAGACTCAAACTCGTCTATTTTGCCATTGTTTTTCGCAGCAGGATTTATTTGATTGTAATACTGGAACGCCCTGTCTCCATTGCCCGCTATGGTCTCGGCAATCATAATCCAAGGATTTGCGTGCAAAAATATTCCGCCGTTCTCCTTTGCTCCGGGAGGATAAGTTGAAACACCGCCAACATGCGGGTCAAAACCGTTGTATCCCGGCCAGGAAAGCTTAATTCCATTTTTGGTGTTGAGCAATTTATAAACGCTGTCCAAAGCTTTTTTCGCACGTTCCTCAGAAGCAATGCCGCTAATCACAGGCCAGCTTTGGCCCAGCGAATCTATTTTATTGACTTTGTTTTTGCTTGAGCCAAGAGCCTTGCCCTGCTCATCAAACCAGCGCACATACCAATTGCCATCCCATGCGCTCTCATTCACCTTCTCTTTTATTTCCTCATACCATGCCTTGTATTGCTCCACTAGTTGCTGCTCGTTAGCGGCATCGCAAATATCTATCATTTCAAGCAAGGCTTTTGCAAAAAGATTTGCGTTGAAAAGAGATTCCGAGCCAGTTGGCAAATTAACGGTGTCGTTCCAGTCGGCAAAGCCAAGATGCGGAACTCCGTGGCTGCCTCTATCATTCCAAGAGAATGCGAGACTTCTTTTTAAATGCTCCAAAACAGAGCCTTTTTCCCTGTCTTTCAATTCTTTTTTCTTGCTGTAAAAAGGAATTTCCTTTTGGAGGAATTTCATGTTTCCCGTTTCTTTCAAATAAGAAGCAACAGTCAAAACAATCCACAAATGGTCATCGCCATAGTACTTTGGGCGGTCTTCCTTTTCACGGGAATCGCCTTCGTTGGCTTCCATTGTGCTTGGAAAATACTGGTGCATCGCATTGCCTTCTTCTTTTTGAACGGAGAGCAAATTTTCTGCCAAAACACGTGCCTCTTCCGGCATATGGCTCATAACGCCGAGTAAATCCTGGCTGGAATCGCGATAGCCTATTCCACGGTCGCTTCCAAAGCCAAGTTGGTAAAGGCTCAGGTAACGGCTCCAATTTTTTGTGGTGTGGCACTGGCGCGGATTGTGAATGTTCACCATTGAATTAAAGCTTGCGTCAGGTGTTTTAACCTGCAATGCGTCAAGGTATTCGCTCCAGAAAGCTGCTAATTCCGCAAATGCTTTGTCAATGTTTTTTAGATTGCGATATTTTTTTATTTCCGGCATTGCCGCCGCTATGCTTTTTTGCTTTCCAAGCTGGGTTGCCACACGTCCTGTTTTTTTGCTCGCCAGTTTGAATTTGAACATTTGCGCAGCAATGTTATCGCCTCTAAGCGCAGTGCTGTCCGTAAGCTTGCCTTTGTAAACCGCGCCTGGGCATGACCATCCCAATATTTCATTATATCCGAGGAATTGCTTGCGGTCACCGTCATAGCTATCTGCCGGCATGCTTGCTGTGAAATAATTGACTTCATATTTCTTTTTCAAAAAGGCATATTGCTCTAAAACAACGTGCCCGCTTTTTTCCTTGTGAGCCTCAACAGTCATAGTTTGCGGAACCCAGTCTGCATTGGTAAGTTGCTTTAACGCATCATGATGGCTGAACTCGTAAACCGGCACAACGTCCACTTCTATATTTTTTTTGGAAATATTTTGAATTGAAATGTCTTGAATCAGTGTTGAGCTTTTTGACGGGACAAAAACGGTTATTTTGACCTTTACCCCAAAGCCTTCTGCAACCCAAGTTGTATAGGAAAGCCCTATGCGGCATTCCCATTTATCCCAAATTGTGCAGGTTGGAGCCACAAAAGGGGAGGCTATCACATAAGAATCTTTTTGCTTTATGCGGAGATAAACCGTGCTGCCTTTGAAATCGCCGGCGGGCATTTGGCTTATGTATTTGGTTATGCGGTTAAGGGCCGGGTCTCCTTTGCAGAGCACGGTTCCGCCCGTGGTGTCTATTACACCGCCAAAATCCAGAGTGCCCACGTAGTTGCACCATTTTATTGGTGTAGCTGGGTTGAGCAAAACGTATTCCTTGTTGGCATCATCAAAATAGCCATAATCACGGCCTTCTGTTTTGTCTGAGCCAGTTTTCGCGCTTTTTTTTGCAGCCATGTTCTTTTCTCCTAAAAGGTGAAAAAGCGGGAGACGGGATTCGGACCCGCGACCGTTAGCTTGGGAAGCTAGCGCACTACCAGCTGTGCTACTCCCGCTGGTATGCGGTAATATAGCAAATTACAGCGGATATTATCAAGCTTGCAGGCGAGGCTCCTGCGCATTTTAGTTCTTTTAAAAATTGCTTTGAGGGGAACCAAAAAGAACTATTTTTTGTATTTTAAGTGTCAAGTGTCAACTAGGTTTTTTATGGCAAAAGCATCAAGTTTCATGTATAACGGCTATCTATGCCACAGGCTCACGGACAAAAAAGCCGGGCGCAACCTGCGCTATAGCATAAAAATAGATAAATACACGGCAAATCAATGGATTCAAGCTCACGAGGCTATTATAGACGCAATTCCCTTATCTGAGCGCAAAAATGCCACAGGGAAGCAAATGAGAGAGCTGTGTGAAAGGTGGCTAGCCATGAACAGGAGCGAAAGGGCGGCATCTGTAGCAAATGGAATAGACTTGAGCGACATGGAAAATCCTATAGAGGCAAGTTTGAAAAATGTGTTTATCGCTTACTTGAATGATTTTTGCCGACCAGAAGAAAATTCCGCAACCTCAATAACAAACACGAAACGGCAATGCTCGTTCATTATGAGATTTCTGGAGAATTGCAAAATAACTTACTACTCCCAGCTCAATAGGGACATAGTGAAATCTTATCCGTCATGGAGAAATGCCAAGGGCGCCGGAACTACGAATAAAGAACTGCAACGGTTCGCCGCTGTCATTCGTTACGGCGTTAAATATCACAAATGGCCGGAATTGTATTTGCTTGATGGCATAAGAGTAAGGCACACGCAGGAAAACACCAAAAGCGTAAGGCCGTTTGAAATACCCGAAGTCAAAGCTATACTAGCCTGGCTTGCGGCCAACGCCGAAAAAACTGGAAACTGGTATCTGCACGACATGGCATTGCTGAGCGTTTGCAGCGGCATGGAGGCCAAGGCTCTGAGCCTGCTTGCGCCGGAATGGGTTAAAAAGGATTTGGGAATATTAAGGGTATTTGACAAGCTCGTTTCCGGCGTTCTGGATGCCAAAACGCAGAACAGGGCAAGAGACATTCCGCTTACACAGACAATGATAAGAATTTTTGACCGTGGTTATGTATTCAGCCGTCCCCATAAGTTCGCTGGGGTTCACACGCCGATTCATAGCTACAGCCGCAAGGCGTTTGCTAAATGCGAAGTAGAAACAGGGATTAAAGATGTTGACTGGCACCGGTTCCGGCACACTTGCGCTACGGCCCGGTTAAGCTCCGGGTGGCAGCTTGTCAGGGTAAGCCGGATGCTGGGGCACAGCAGCATAAACACAACGGCGCAGCACTACGCCGAATACGATTTATCCGCAAGCCCTGCCGGGTTTGAGGGCATGATTGCGGTTTACAAAGAGTTTGTGGAGTGGCTGGATAGCGGCTACTTCGCGTGACTATCCTCTGAACTTCGCTTTCTTGATGGCGTTGGGGGTCATGGCATAGCCTCCAGATGCGCAGAAAGCAGCAATATTAGCAGAATCGAAATAATTCCAGCAGAGAAGAAAATAAAATAGGCATCACCAGTGTTTTTACAGTCCATGTTATAGAATATCAACCCCGCAATAAGCGTTCCGTTTACAATGAATGCGATAGTAAGATATGGTGTAATGGGAGCTTCTATATGAGTTGGAATAGCAAACAGAAG
>Ga0181987_12201_pt1 | contig 26383 bp, 29 predicted proteins | sample TergutCo191P1_FD_120224 | JGI IMG/M metagenome (GOLD analysis project Ga0181987, IMG submission 120224)
TTTTCAGCATTTCCTTAATCTGCTCAAGGCCGTAGCCCTTCGCCATAAGGTCGAGGACTATAGACACGCCCTCGGCTTTGCCAACAGCAACGCCCCTAGCTTTGCCCCTGGCCTCAAGGGCTTCGTCCATTCTGCGAAAACGCCAATTGCCCATACCCCATACCCTATACCCCAACAGCTCCGCATTACTATAGCCTCAAAGGCACATTCCTCGGAACGGCAAAACCCACCGCACCCGGAGTTTACATAGAGGCAACGGGCGTAAAAGCGAGGAAAATAATGGTGAGGTAAACGTAAATTAACGCCTACCCACCGCAACATTGCTTATGCTTTTTCCCGCTTCCGCAAGGACAAGGATCATTCCTGCCAACTTTTGGCATTTGATTTACCACCTGAGCCGGTTTTGCTTTTGTTTGCGGACGTTGCTGCTGCCTATTGCCAGATGCCGGCACTGTTTCTCCTGCGGCATTGCGATTCTCAAAAGTCATGGTTGGCTTCTGAGGAGTGGGAATCGCCGCAAGCGGAACCGATTGTCCGTTCACCTCAACACGCACGTTCAAAATACCCATCGTTGTGTTGGTCGCTATTGTTTCCAAACACTCCTGAAACATTTTGAACCCCTCGTTCTTATACACAATAAGAGGGTCTCTCTGCGCATAACCATGGAAACGAGTTGCCTCTCGCAAATGATCCATTCCGTAAAGATGCTCCTTCCACTGCGTGTCTATGGCCTGCAACAGAACATACCTCTCAAAATGGGAGAAATTTTCCGGGGGAACCATCGTTCCAAGCTTTGCATAACGCCCCTGGTACAACTTGATAATATCGTCTAAAACCTGATCTGCTGTCATGCCTGCCAACTTTTCAGATTCTGGGTTGTATTCAAAGCCCATAGTGCGCTGCAAATCGGTTCTAAGCCCTTCCATGTCCCAGGTTTCCGGGTAGGAATTCGGCGTAATGTATTTGCTCACCTTGATGTCAGAGGCATCTTCCAAGCGGTTTGAAATCTCGGATTTAATATCTTCACCCATCAAAATGCTGCGGCGCAAAGAATAGATCACTCTTCTTTGGTCGTTCATAACGTTATCATAGTCGAGCAAGTGCTTGCGAGCTTCAAAATTTTGCCCCTCAATACGGCGTTGCGCATTGCGAACGCTCTTTGTAACCCAAGGATGCTCAATTACATCGTTCTCTTTGAACCCAAATCTGTCCATTACTTTTCTGATATTGTCTCCGCCGAAAATACGCATTAAATCATCGTCCAGCGATAAATAATATTGCGAAGAACCCGGGTCTCCTTGCCTGCCGGAACGGCCTCTGAGCTGGTTGTCTATGCGGCGGCTCTCGTGCCTTTCGGTGCCTAGAACGTGCAAGCCTCCAAGCTCAACAACTCCGGGCCCAAGAGCAATGTCTGTTCCGCGGCCAGCCATGTTTGTGGCAACGGTTACCTTTCCCTTATGCCCTGCAAACTGGATTATTTCAGCTTCTCTTCCGTGGTTTTTCGCATTTAAAACATCGTGGGGAATGCCCTCAATTCTGAGCATTTTGGAAAGTTTTTCCGATTTTTCCACCGATATTGTTCCCACCAAAATTGGCTGCCCTTTTCCATGCCTCTCCTTTATGTCTGAGATTATGGATTTCCATTTTGCGTCTGCTGTTTTGTAAATCTGGTCTTGCATATCGTTTCGAATGCAAGGTTTGTGCGTGGGTATTACCCAGGTTGGCATATTGTAGATTTTGAGGAATTCCGTAGCCTCGGTCTCTGCGGTGCCGGTCATGCCGGAGAGCTTTTTGTACATGCGGAACAGGTTTTGGAAGGTGATTGTCGCAAGGGTTTGGTTTTCCCTGCGAATTTGCACGTTTTCCTTTGCTTCAATGGACTGGTGAATGCCTTCGGAATAGCGGCGGCCTTCCATTAAGCGGCCGGTGTTTTCGTCAACTATCACAATTTCGCCTTCTCGGACAATGTAGTCAACATCTTTTGCAAAAACATTGTGGGCTTTTATTGCCTGCAAAATATAATGCACCCAGTCCGCATGCTCGCCGTAAAGCCCTTTTATATCCATTATGGACTCAATTTTGTTCACGCCTTTTTCGGTAATTTGCACATTTTTGTTCTTTTCGTCTATGGTGTAGTCTTCGTCTCTTGCAAGGCGCTTGACCAGGTCGTTTGCCTTGCGATATTTATCGGTTGCGTCTTCTGCTGCTCCTGAAATAATCAGGGGAGTGCGAGCTTCATCTATCAAAATTGAATCAACTTCATCAACTATGCAAAAATTGAGGATTCTTTGTACAAGGTCTTCCTGGCGAATTGCCATGTTGTCGCGAAGGTAGTCAAAGCCAAATTCGTTGTTTGTTCCATAGACAACATCGGAGTTGTAGCTCTCTCTGCGCTGCTCGTTGTTTAGTCCGTGAATAATCAACCCAACCTGCAGCCCTAGGAACTTATATACTCTGCCCATGTTTTTGGCATCGCGCCCGGCCAAATAATCGTTCACGGTTACTATATGTACCCCGTCTCCGGTGAGCGCATTCAAGTAAACAGGGCAAGCCGCCGCAAGCGTTTTTCCTTCGCCTGTTGCCATTTCAGCTATAGCGCCTTCGTGCAGAATCAGCCCGCCTATTATTTGCACGGGGAACGGCATCATTCTAAACGGTTTAACGGATTCGGGGTAGAGAGCCCGGACTTCTGCGTAAAAATTCGCTGAAAGGTGGACCTCCCACTCGAAGGTTCCGTTTGAGAGAAGTTCTTTTGCCGCTTCTGCCTCTCTTTGCCCTTCTTCCGAGAGTTTTGAGAAATCAAATTCGTTTTGTGCGTCAAAAACGTTAAAAATGCCGAGCCGCCTGTCGCAGGCTTCCTGGCTAACGGCAAAGGCTTCAACCTTAATGTCTTCCAGTGTTTCGCCATTTTTCAGGCGTTCTTTGAAATCCGCTGTTTTGGCAGAAAGCTCGGAATCGCTGAGTTTTTGATATTCTGCCAGTTTTGCGGTAATAGCTCCAAGTGCCGGCTGCAAGCGCTTCACTTTTCGCGCATGCGGAGTGCCAAACATTTTGTAAAGCAATTTGTCGAGTATGCTCATAGGCATAGTAATATAGTAAATGCGGAATTACTCTTCCACTCTCAAGCCAATATCAATATGGAAAGAAATATAATAAAAAAGTCACTCAACTGACGATTTTAATGTAAAAATCGTCACTTCACTGACGATTTTTACTATATTTCCTCTTATGAAGAATATTACCCGCTTATTGGAGCACAAAATAATAAAGAGCTTAAAACCTCAAAAAGCCGCCTTGATCTTTGGAGCCAGACGCACAGGCAAAACTGTAATGATGAAACATATAATAAAACAATGGAAGGGCAAAGTGCTGTCTTTAAACGGCGAAGATTACGACGCCCAAAGCCTGCTTGAAAATCGCTCCATCGCAAACTATAAACGACTGCTAAACGGAATCAGCCTTTTTGCCATAGACGAAGCCCAAAACATCCCCGGCATAGGCTCAAAAATAAAATTCATATTGGATGAAATTCCATCCGTTTGCGTACTTGCCACCGGCTCTTCTTCCTTTGACTTGCAAAACCAAACAGGAGAACCCCTTGTAGGCAGAAGCAAAACTTTCAGGCTTGCGCCTTTTTCGCAAAAAGAAATAGCTACAACGGAAACACTCCTTGAAACCAAGCAAAATTTGGAAGAAAGATTAATATACGGCTCCTATCCGGAAGTTGTAACAATGGAAAACTTGCATGACAAAGCCGATTATTTGAAAGAAATTGTACAATCGTATCTGCTAAAAGATATTCTTGCAATTGACGGTTTAAAAAACACATCTAAAATACGGGACTTGCTGCGCTTAATAGCCTTTCAGGTAGGCCGGGAAGTTTCTCTTGACGAGCTTGGCAGGCAGCTTGCCATGAGCAAGAATACCGTTGAGAAATATCTCGATTTGCTGTCTAAATCTTTCGTGCTGTTCCGCTTGGGCGCATATTCTAAAAATCTGAGAAAAGAGATAAGCAAAGCTGGCAAATGGTGTTTCTACGATGTTGGCATTAGAAATGCGATTGCAGAAAATTTTAAACCAATTGCTCTAAGAGACGATATTGGCGCATTGTGGGAGAATTATATTATCTGCGAACGGCTTAAAGATAACTGGAATTCCTGTTTTGCAAAGAATTTTTATTTTTGGCGCACTTATGACGGCCAGGAAATAGATTTGATTGAAGAATCCGGAGACGGCGGAGAGCTTTATGCTTTTGAAATAAAATGGAAACCCAAAAATTCAAAAGTGCCTGTGGCATTCGCAAATGCCTATGGGCAAGGAAATTTCAGGGAAATCAATAGAGAGAATTATTTGGACTAATGGCACTGGCTGCCGCTATATCCTCGGTAATCTCAGCTTTGCATACATCGCATACAGGCGCAGAATTATGGTTATGGCTATTGTGCCGGCCATTTGCGCATCGTGGTATCCGCTTGCGCACAACCCGAAAATCCAAAAGAACAATCCGCCTATCAAAGCGGCAGTTGCGTAAATTTCGCTTTTCAGCACCAGAGGAACTTCGCCGGCCAAAATGTCTCTGAGCATGCCGCCTCCCACAGCCGTAAGTACCGCAAGGCAAACAATGGCCAGCCCGCCAGCGCCTGCGTTAGCTGCATGCATTGCGCCTATTGCCGTAAAAGCTCCCAAGCCGATTGCGTCTGCGATTAAAACAAACTTCCAGCGCAGAACAATGTTTTGCTTAGCGATTATTACCAAAAAAGCCGCAAAAACGCAAACAATAATATAAACAGGTTCTTTCAGAGCTAGTGGGGGAGTGTTGCCTAGCAAAGTATCTCTCATTATGCCGCCGCAAACCCCGGTGCAGCAGGCAAGCGCAATAGCTCCAAACCAGTCCAATCCCTTGTGCGAAGCCTTAACCGCGCCCGTTATGGCAAAAGCAAAAGTCCCAAGCAAATCAAGAGAAAATAGAAGGTCCATAAATCCTTATACACCCGACTCTATAAATTCAGTGCCTCTGCTGGTATGCCATATCCCTACTATGCTTATGTAATCTATTTTTTCTCTATAATAAATGAAATAACGAAATTTACCTAATTTCATTTTTCTTAATCCATTTTGATAGATTGTACCTATTTCTGGCATTACTTCTAAGATTTTCAGGATTGAAAAAAAACGTTTTCTTAATATTTCCGCTTGTTCCAATGAATTTTCAGCTATGTATTCCATAGCTTCTGCTAACATTTCAAAACATTCCAAAGTTAAACGAGCAGGTTTTTTTTCTAAATCATCATTTTCTTGTATAATAACCATTAGCAAACCTTTCTTTAATTTGTCTTTCTGCTTCTTCCGCTGACATTGTTTCGCCTCTGTCGTCTTGTTCCAAGCTAATTTTAAGCCGTCTGTTCAATTCTATTTCGTCCAGCAGGTCATCAGTCCATCTGTCAAGCCCCAAGCCTTCCATAGCTTCCTTTATCTCAGCAGAATTTGGTATTGTTGCCATAGCCGTTGCCATTTGCACCTCTTTTTTTAGCCATTAGATTAAATATAGAAAATTACGAAAACTCATACCTGTGGCTTAAATAAGTTTACATTTTTTGGGGGTACAATCTATCTGGCACGAATTTTGCATATAACATTTTGAGGTTACTATGCTCACAAAATTGGCAATTCTGGACAAAACGAGCATCCCTGTGGCGAGCAAGGGACTGGATGCCTATACCCATAGAGGAAGGGCAATAGCTAATAACATCGCCAATGTCAGCACTCCAGGCTACCGCCGCATAGAGGTTTCATTTGAAGACCAGCTTCGCAAAGCACTGGACAAAGAACTTAACATGGCCGGCAGCCGCACACATGGCAACCACCTGTTTTTAGGCAGGCCGGAACTTGAACATGTAAAAAGCGAAGGGTACAGGGTAAACGACTTTACCAATCCCGGCGAAATAAACAATGTGGATATAGATATTGAAATGGCCAAAATGGCCGAAAACGAAATTGCCTTCAATTTTGCCGCTACATTCATAAAAGATAGAAGCAGCACAATAAGCGAAGCAATCAAAGGCGACAAAGGAGCAGGAGCGTAATTTATGGCAATGACAGGACTATTTTCCGGGCTTAACATAAGCGCTACAGGCTTAAGAGCGCAGCGCGTGAGGCAAAACGTAATTGCCTCAAACATCGCAAACGTGGAAACCACCCGCACTCCGGATGGCGGGCCTTACAAAAGGCAGCACGTTGTTCTGCAGGCAGACCCATATGAATTTGACCAGTTTCTGGTAAAAGAGCAAAATAAAATCCGTGGCGCAAAAACCGAGCCGGGGCACATTCGCATACCGCAACCCCAATGGCCATTGGCCAAAGAAAACATAGGTAGCGGAGTAAAAGTTCAGGAAATAAAAAATGACGAAGGCCCGGACAAACTGGTTTACAACCCAGGACACCCGGATTCAGACGAAAACGGCTATGTCCACATGCCAAATGTGAATATTGTGGAAGAAATGGTGGATATGATAACGGCAACAAGAGCATATGAGGCGAATACAACCGCATTCAACAGCACAAAAGCAATGTTGATGAAAGCGTTAGATTTAGCGAATTAACCGTAGGGGCAATCCCCAGTGATTGCCCCTAAAGGTTAACAAACCGAGGAAAAGAAGATGAAAATTGATGTTCAAAAATTTATGGAAATACGCGAAAGCGCCAAAACCAGACAGGCTACGACGGCTAAGACCACCGGGAAAGCCGACTGGCGCGCGCTATTGGAATCTAAAAGAAAGGAAATCGGGCTTGAGAGCGCAGCACCCGCTGCGGCTAAAGTTTCTGCCGCAAAAGCCGAAAACAAGATTAAGGCCGTTGCAGCGGATTTTGATGGATCAATAGAAGAACGGGTAGGCGCTCTGCGTGAAAGGAGTGCAGAGGGCTTACCCGTTCGCGAACTTGGCAACTTCATAGATGTAAGGGCATGATTTTTCTAGTTTAGAGGTGACTATGTATAGTGATATTAGCAGTCCTGTTTCAAATTCAAAGCCGCTGAGCGACACAGTCCAGCCGCTTGCGCCCGGCTTGGATCCCAAGCGCATGGGGCCGCAAAAAGCGGACGCTCCCAGCTTTGGCGAAATGCTTTCCGGCTTTTTAACCGATGTAAACCATATGCAAAACTACGCTGACCAGTCCATTCAAAAGATGGTTGCCGACGAGGTAAAGGATGTTCACCAGGTTATGCTTGCAGTTGGCGAAGCCAAGGTTGCTTTTAACCTTATGCTCGAAATTCGCAACAAAACAATGGAAGCTTATAACGAAATTCTCAGAATGAGAGGTTAGCGCCGCAATAAAACCTTGCCCTGTTCACGCCGCCAAAGTCAAAATCTTTAGCATTGTTTGAGAGGGCATTCAGCCACACAGCATAAAGCGAAGCATTTAATTTGGGTATTTTTTGCTCAATTTGGGCATTCCAAAACCACGTGTCAGTTCGATAAATCCATTCATGGGCAAAAATCAAATTCTGCAAAAAACGGTATTTTAAAAACAACTTAGCCGAATTTTCCGAGTAATCATCAAAGAATTCTTTTGAATACGCAGCTCCGGCTTCCGTAATTCGCGACCTGTAAGCTACCTCGCTGTCGATGCCTGTTGATTGAAAATTTGGGGCATAGTTTTTGTAAGCTCTTGTTTTCATAAAAAGATGTATAAAGTTGTAACTCGTTTCTCCATATACCTTTATGCCATTTGTTCTAAACAAAGTTCCTATGATTAAATCGGTGTTTTTGCTTATGTCAACCTTGTATTCCAAACTGTCTGCAATTAAAAGGCTATCGTAAAATCCTATGAATCCTTTGTTTGTAAAGTACTTAAAAAAGCTATGATTAAAGTCAACCCACATAGTTATGTATTCTTTGTCTTCTGCTCTGCTGACATATAAACCGCCGCCGGTATTTTCTCCACTGAGTCTTAGGCCAAAGTTATTTCGGGTTTGGGCTGCGCTGTCTTGTATTTGGAATTTCTCCGTTGCGGCGTGCAGTTCAACTTTTTTTTCCATAAAATTAAAGTCTAGGTTTCCTTCAATTCTTGGGCTAATGCGAATGGGAACCCATGCGCTATCTTTTTCGTCAAAGGCCCAAACATACTCTGAACCTGCTAAAATATTTGCGTTTTTATAGCCCAAGCCGCCGAAAACTCCTGAATATGCCGGTAAATTTTCCCCAAACCACGAAAATTTTTGTGAATTATCGATGCGTTTTTTGCGAACATTCATTGTGGACTCGCTAAAATGGTCTATTTGGCTAAATTTTGCCACCCCGTAAAAACCGCCGAAAGGTGGGGTAGTGAAGCCTCCGTAGAGCATGGGGGTTGAGTTTGGCTGTCTGTCTGCGCTTGAGAGTTCCTGCCAAAGCTGGTCTCCGAGTTCGTTTCCGGTGTAAAACCAGAGGCTTGGCGTGGCTATTTCCCAGTCCATTATCGGAACAAATCGGCCAAAAATCTGCCGGTTTTTCCATTTGTCCGGGGTCCAAGTTTCTTCCTCAGCTTCCAGCCCAAGCGTGCCGGGCACTCTGGTGTAGGTATAAGTTGGCATTGCAACAAGTTGGTGCTGCGTGCTCAGAGCAGGAGTCTCGCCTTGTATTTGGGCAAAAGCGAGCGAGATGAAAAGCACAATAAGCAGGAGAGGCACAGAGGGAAGATAGAAAACAATGATTTTCTATATTACCCTTATGAGAAAAATTCTTTTAGCTTGCTCTTTTGTTCTGCTTTCATGCGGCTTGCACGATATGCAGGATATATTCCCGTTGGATAACGGCATTACGGAAGATAAAATGGTGGGAGCCTTGAAGGAGGCCTTGGTTTTGGGCAGCAGAACGGCTGCCTTGAATTTGGGCGATGGCTCTTGCACAAGCAAGGAATGTGTTACCGGGTATCTTGGAAACAAGCTGGTGGAGATAGCCCTGCCGGATACGGTTGGCAATGTGCTGAAAAAAGTAAGTACGTTTACAAGTTCCCTAAACAGCTTGCCCACTCCCGCAAAAACAATTATTGCTAATGCTATGCCGGAGTACAGCTCAATTTTCAATTTAGGCGAATATGGAGATTCCATAAAAGTAGCCTTGAACAGGGGAGCCGAGAAAGCTGCGCCCAAGTCTGTTGATGTGTTCAAAAATGCTATATCGGGAATGTCTTTTAGCGATGCCAAAGGATTGTTGCAGGGTGATTCTGTTGCGGCTACAACTTATTTAAATGTAAAGACTTACGACAATTTGCAAGTTGCGTTTGCGCCTATTATAAAGGAGCCTTTGGACTTGCTTAAGCCAAATAATTTTTGGAAGCCCCTTGCCTCAAATTATAATTCTTTTGTGAATGCGTATTCAAAGCTAAGTTCCAATACTGCGCTCAATACTGCGCTTGCTATAGGAAATTCATCTTTGCCAAAATTGCCTTACAACGCCTTGCCGGATGATATTTCCTCGCTTTTGTCTGAATATGCAACAGGCAAAGCTTTGGATGGCCTGTTTTTGATGGTAGGCAAGCAGGAGACAAAGCTTAGGGCAGATCCTTTGGGAGCGGTTAAGGCGGTGGGCGATTTGATATCTGACTCTGTAGGCGATTTGCTAGGCGATGTTTTTGGCAAAGCCAAGGAAGGCTTGCTTTAAATCCATTGCCCCTGTGATGCCAGAACTAACCGCTATTCCCTGAACTCCCAGCGACAGAATTCTTTTTACATCTCCCGGCGCAATTCCTCCAATTGCTATTACCGGGATTTTCAGGTTTAAATCCATTACTTTTTTTATTCCGCTTTCTCCTAGTATTTCGCTTAAATTCTCCTTTGTCCGGGTTGCGCGCCAAGGGCCAAGCCCTATATAATTGCAGCCTTCCCGTTCTCTTTGCATTGCCTGCTCTGGCGTGTTTGCCGTGCCGCCTATTAAGGCTTCTTTGCCAAGCAGTTTGCGAGCCTCCGGAACAGGGCAGTCGTTTAGCCCCAAATGAACGCCATTTGCGCCGCTTTCCAGGCAAATTTGCGGAGAATCGTTGATTATCAGAGTTGCTTTGCATGCTTGGCAAAGCTTTGCCGCAGAGATTGCGGTTCGCAATTTTTCCTGTTCCTTCGCATTTTTTTGGCGAAGCTGAATCCATGTTGCGCCGGCATCAAGGAGCTGCTTAACCTGTTCAAGGTGCGCAAGCGGTGAGCCGTCCCAAGTTAGGCATTGTAGCATTTTAAAGCTCCTAGCTTGCCTTTTCCGTTTTTAAAAAAGCATTGCATTGACATTTTGGATTTGCGAATAGCTTTTTCTAAGTCATTGTATTTTGCGAAGTTAGCGAGAATTAGCGAAGATAATGCGCAACCGCTGCCATGTTTTTCTGCGCCTTTTATGCGTTTGGCGGTAAATTTTATTGGGATAGGGGAGTTGGGGAAAAACAGCAAGTCTTCGCTTTTTTGCGAATCAGAGGAATGCCCGCCTTTTACCAAGACGGCAGTTTTTGGCGAGCCATTGGAAATGCCGAGAAACTGGGCTTCGTGCAAATTAGGCGTTACTAGATTTGCATAAGCCATTAATTTTTGCCAACTTGCGGCGTTTTGCTTGTGAAATTCAAATCCGGCGCTTGCTTTTAAAATGGGATCCCATATTAAGAATATGTTTGGATATTTTTCGCGCAGCCATTTGAAAATATTTTCTAAAGTTTTGGGCTTTTCCACAAGTCCTATTTTTGCATAGTTGAAATTTGTAACTTTTGCAAGTATTTGGAGTTGTGATTTTATTTGCAGCCAAGTTTGCCAGTTTGTTTTTTCAAAATGTTCTTCATTTTGCACAGTAAGGGCAGTGCAAACGGCCTGTCCATAGACTTTGCAATGTTCAAAAGCTTTTATGTCAGCAAGCACTCCAGCGCCTGCGCTAGGGTCAAATCCCGCTATTGTCAAAAGTCTAGTTAACATAATAGCCATTATCGGCGAATTGTTGGCGGGAAATTTGGGCTTTGAAAATGGGTGTCGTTTGGTGCATGCCACAATTTACAAAAACTATATTTGCTTATGCCGTATGCTAACACTTGCCCTTGAAAATTTGGAAAAATGCTTTCCTCAAAAGCTGAAAGGAAAGCGGCTTGGCGCCGTTTTGCACCCAGCCTCAGTGACAAAAGACTTGCGTCACACCATTGCGACTTTGGAAAAACACAATGGCTCGCTCTTCAAGCTCGCCGCCCTCTTTGGACCGCAGCATGGAATTTTTGGCCACACGCAAGACAACATGATAGAATGGGAAGGCTTCACAGACCCTCGCCTAGGCATTCCGGTTTACAGCCTGTACGGCGAGCACAGAGAACCAACTCAGGAAATGCTAAAAGACATCGATATGCTTTTGGTCGATTTGCAAGATGTTGGCGCAAGATATTACACCTTTATCTGGACCCTTTACCTTTGCATAAAAGCTGCGGAAAAACGTGGCATTCCCGTTATTGTAATAGACCGCCCAAACCCAATAGGATGCCACATAACCGAAGGGCCGGTACTTGACCCGGAATACAAAAGCTTTGTGGGTCTCTATCCCATACAGGTGCGGCATGGCATGACAATAGGCGAACTCGCTTTGCTGTTCAAAGAAAACGCTGAAGTTTATGTTTTGGAAATGCAAGGTTACAGAAAAAATATGTGGTTCGACGAGACCGGCCTGCCTTGGGTAGTGCCCTCCCCTAACATGCCAACCTTGGACACTGCGATAGTGTATCCGGGGCAATGCCTGCTGGAAGCCACCAATGTAAGCGAGGCCCGCGGCACAACAAAGCCTTTTGAATTCTTCGGCGCGCCGTGGATTGATTCCGCTCAAATGTGCGACCACCTCAATAATCTAAAATTGCCGGGAGTTTATTTCAGAGAGAACCATTTCCAGCCCACGTTCCACAAATATGCAGGGCAAGTTTGCCACGGAGCGCAAATTCATGTTTTAAACAGAGAAGAGTTTTTGCCATTTGAAACAACAATTCAAATTCTGAAACACCTGCGCAGCCGTTACCCGGACAGCTTTGCTTGGAAGCCGCCGCCATACGAATACGAATTCAAAAAATTGCCGATAGATATTTTGCTGGGGTGCAGCAATAGTCATTTTTTTTAGGGCTTATCTCCGTTTAACAACCAATGTTCTGAACATGCGGTCATACAAATTTTGACGTTTCTCGTCCCAAAGCAGCCAAATCATAGGCAATACAAAAACATTCATGATGCTCTTGGCAAGCTCCCTAAGAACGCCGTTAATGCCATTATTGAAATCGCTGCCATCATCCGAGCGGATAACCTTCAAACCCAATATCTTATGCCCCAAATTCCCGCTATAATTTGTGTAAGTGTAATATGACATAGCGGCACATACACCAACAAATGAAATAAAAGGCATAAAAATATAAAGAATTATCGGAACTAAAAATTGAATAGCAAAAGGAACTCCAGATGTGGGCAAAATAGCGGAAGCCAACGTAATTAAAACAAAAGAAATAATTCCTGATGCAGTTGTCATTATAAACCAATTCACAAAGCAAGCGGCTGCACGAATGCCAAAATCTGCCAATTCGTTATTGCCAGTAGTAGCAGGCTGAGGCTTAGGAGCAAATACCGGCAATGGCGGCGTGCTAGACGGAACCTGAGGCGGCACACTGGGCGGAACCGGAGGCGGTGCGCTAGACAACGGAATTGGTGGCGGCACATCTGGCGGAACCGGAGGTGGCACATCTGGTGGAACCGGAGGCGGCATTTCTGCTGCCAGTTCCGGGATGTCTTTTGCGTTAACCCAATTTGCCATTCCTTTTTTCCAAACAAGAGAATCGCTGTTCAAGCCTTTTTGCCAAAGCTCATTAACATCAAAAGGCCCTTGCTGCTGACCGTTTATAGCTATATGCCAAGTTTTTGGTTCCATGGCACAAAATCTAGTTAATTTTTTATGCAACGGACATGGTTTATAAATGGTGCATGTTTTGTAGTGACATCATCCATATTTGTTTTAGTTATTTCGTTGCTATTGTAATTCATAACCCAATAAGAAGCGTTATTCGCTCGGCTCTTAGTTGAACTCCACCAAATACCTAATTCGAAGATATCATAAGCCTCATATATGTGAACATAGCTAAAACCTCCGGGAAAAGCAGAAAAGCCATAGTCATCCGTACCGTTGCCGTTACCCTCCCAACCTTTTCCGGCTTTAAGTTTTTTCCCGGCAATTCCGTTGCCACCAACGAAATTCACAAGTGTTTGCCAATCGCCATCGCTAGGCAAACGCCAACCTGCGGGGCAAGCTTTCATAGCTGCCGCCCATCCATAAAAGCGGCCGTATGGAGTGCGATTATCTGGTTCTCCGCTTACTTGGTAAGCCAGATTTTGCGCCATCCATGTTTGGGAGCCTATTACAACAAATTTATAGCTTTGTCCATCGCGCTCGTCCACAAAAACACCTGCCATTGCTTTGCCCGCCATTGCCCTGTCTAAATCTTCGTATGCTATTGACTTGGCTGGATTTTGCGAAACTATGTTTTTAAGAATGCGCATAGTTTCCACAACTTTTGCGTCGTGCTTGTTCGCAACAGAATTTATAAAACACGCAAGCTGTGGAGATGCAAATGAAGTTCCATGCAATGACCTGCCGTCTCTGCTTAAATTGGAAATATTAACCTTAGCCACCAAAGACCCGCTATATTCTCTAGATACATCATTGGAATACCTAGAGTCTCTTCTAGCATCTTCTGCGCTCACAAGAATAAAATGCTTATGCAAAATTTCTTTTTCGTCATAAGACAATTCTTTTTCTAAATCATTTAAAATTTCTATATCCAAATTTTTCAAACCATCATTCCCAGAAGCTTTTACAATTACAAAATCCATATTTTTGTATTTAGACGCTTTTTTTATCAAATTTTTTAGCGACAGTTTATATGTATGTACATAGTTATTCAAATCTTTAAATCCGGGACCAAATGACATATTTATCACTTTTGATGTGCTGGGGTCGCTTTCTAGTATAAAATCTAGAGAACGGTTTATTTCGGAAGTCGCAAATTTTTTCTCATCATTTTTATACCCGGCATTATACTCTCCAATGCTCCATTCCGCATTGTTGCATTCCCTTTGACTATACACAACATCTTTTCCGTGCGAGCCGTTGAAGTTATCTATGGCATAAGGCTTTGCAAAATTAGCGTATTCAATGGCATCTGGCGATATAAAACTGATATTGGAATTCTTTCGCATTTGCTCTATGAAATTACTCTCATTTCCATTGCCTGCATTAACCAAATAATAATTTATCTTCGAATTTTGCTCAATAATTTCGCCTCCGTTTTCCTTGATTTGCCGAGTAGCTTGGGAGTGCGAAACATAGTCTTCAAATATAACAATCACGTGCCCTTCTATTGCTTCTATTTGATATTTTTCTCCATTTTCCGTTATGGTTACAGTTTTTATTGGCGGGTATTTATATTCTTTGTTATACATTAAAAATGCAACTATTGCCAAAGCTATTATTGCCATTGCTGTTACAAGTTTAGCTGCATTTGAATTGGATTGCGGCAATGGTGGAGGAAGCTGAGGTGGCAAAGGAGGCGGCAAAGGAGGTGGCAACGGCGGAGGTTGTGGAGGAGTTAGCGGCAGCGGCGGAGGTTGCATAATTGCGTTTATTTCCGGAACATCTTTTGCTTTTGCCCAATTTGGCATTCCTTTTTTCCAAACAAGTGTATCTTGGGTCAAGCCCTTTTGCAAAAGCTCGCTTGTGCTAAATGGACCTTGTTGCTGCCCGTTTATAGCTATATGCCAAGTTTTTTGTTCCATAGCACAGAATTTAGAAAAATTTGTCCGAGCCAGAATTGTACTCTGAAATCTTGAAAATCGGATAATCAGGGGTATCAGAGTTCAGACGTTTTCCATATTTGGGAATATAGTAAACCGAGTTAATTTTTATAATGGAAATATTTTTCGCCAAGAGTCCTTCTCAATTTTTTGTCAAATGTAAAAGCTTTGCATCCTTTAATCTTTGTGTAGCCATCTATTAAGCAATCAACAAAATCCAATGCCGAACCTGCATAAACTTCGCAAGCATGACAAACAATTTCTCTTTCCAAAAGCATAGATTTTTTTACTTTTGCAAAATCTTTTATTTTTTCACAAATGATAGTTCTATCAAAAGAATAAACCTTGCTCAAAACAAAAATAGCCTCAGTTATTACCTCAATAGGAACAATGCAATTTGCATTAGCTATAACTTGGCTAGCTAGATATGACTGCTCTTCATCATCATTTAGCAAAAATCTTAATACTACATTTGTATCTATAACTACTTGTTCTATGTTTTCCATTTTGCACCATTATCAGCTACATGTGCTGCCCATGCATTTTGTTCCAATTTGTGGCGAGTTTGTTTATTTTCCTCGCTTTCGTTTCCATCTATCACTTCTTGCACATTGAACCCTATATTTTTCCCTTCTGCCAAACTTTTCTTTAAATGTTTAACTAAACTGCTTTTACTATATTTTTCCCTAAATTTTCTGATATTTTCTACAACATTTTCGCTTTGTTGTTTTTTTTCTACAGGGTATAGAAATGTTATAGCTACAGCATAACTTTCGGCTAGAGGTACAGGCTCTTCTGTTACAATAGATTTTCCATCATAAACACCTTTCACAGCAAACATAAAAACTCCGTTATATATTGGTAAATATAGAAAGCTCTACATTCATAGTTGTAATGTATAAAGCCAAATGTATAAATAAACGCTCACAACCTTAAAAGTCAACGCCCATTGCTTACGCTATGGGCGGCGCCTTATGCTTGCTACGCAAGCACTAGGCGCACCTAGTCCTGCAGACAACGCACAGAAAGCAAATGCGTCTTATTGATGTTGTACCTGCTCACAAGGCTGTTGTAGTAGTCCATGTACCGGTAGTAGGCGATGGAAGCATTGTTCTTGCTAGCAGACCACCAGTAGCCGTAGCTTTCGACATAGATGAAGCTACCATCCGAGTAGCCGCGACCGCCCGGCAGGGCCGAAAAGCCATAGTCGTCCGTTCCATTGCCGTTGTCATTCCAACCGCTTTTAGCCTTCAGCTTGGAACCGGCCACATCAGCTCCGCCTACATAATTAGTCAATGTTGTCCACTCCGCATCGCTTGGCAAATGCCAGCCGCCGGGGCAAGCTTTCATTGCCGTTTCCCAATTGTACAATCTGCCATACTTCCTACAATTTTCCGGATTGTTGTCATAACACTTACTTCCGTTAGCATCGTAATTCAAATTCTCCGCCATCCAAACTTGACTGCCTATTTTCACTTTACGGTAAGTTTTGCCGTCTCTGCCATCTGTAAATTGCTCTCGCCGATCTTGTTCCGCTCTATAACGTGCCTGCTCCAACTCCTTTTCTTTTTGCACAAAATAAACCCCAAAAACAACTGCTATAACAATTACTACAATTACTAATAAAATCAAACCCGCTGTCAAAAAATTGTTATTGCCAGATGCCTTAGGGCTCTCCGCTTCAACATAGCTCATAGGCTTAACCGGCTCTGCTGGCTTAAAAGTACCGACCAGTTCCGCAACATCTTTTGCCTTGACCCAGCTAGGCATTCCTGCTTTCCAAACAAGGGTGTCTTGGGTTAACCCCTTTTGCAAAAGCTCGTCCATGCCAAAAGGCCCTTGCTGTTGATTATTTATCGCTATATGCCAAATTTTGAGTTCCATGGCACAGAATTTAGAAAAATTCGCGATTTAACTCTTTTTGTCAGAATCAGGATAGTTCCTGCCATGCCGGCAAAACCTCTACATCGCCAATCTTCTCCACTTGATTATAAGTCAAAATAACCTTTCTGTTCAATTTAACGGATTTGCCAAGCGCAGAAAATCCACCAATCTCCCTATCTCTGTTTTCCGCATTCAGTTCATAACAAACTTGAATAGCGCAAACCTCATTGCCTTGCTTGAAAATAAAATCGCACTCGTTTGAGCTGCGGCAAAAAGAAACTTCGCCATGCGGAATTTTATTCAACTCGCTGAACACAAAGTTTTCCAAAAACTTGCCCTTGCTCTCAGCAAACTTGTAAGACAAAGCATTCGCCAAACCGTTATCTATTGAATATAATTTATGTAAATTCCGTGCGACTTCCTTCTGCGAATTTGAAAAATTCAAAATATCGCTTATTATATAACTGTCCGCCAAAACATAAAGATATTTTTTTATGGTATTTTCGTTGCTTCCCATTGCCTTTGCCAAGCTCTTGTAAGAAAATGGACTGCCCAAGCTAGACATTATAAAAAGCAGAAGCCTTTTAAATGTTGCAATGTCCGTTATTTTATGATAAGCCACGCAATCTCTCATAACAATGGATTCAAAATAATTTTTCAAAAGCTCCAACCTGATTGGATGATTTTTTATCTGCCAAATTTCCGGGAAAGTTCCCCATTCAAGGCATCCGTCAAGCAAAGATAATACTTTTGTTTTTCTTCTTGCCATATCGTAATTATTTTGAATTTTATTTATGCTCAGAATTTCCTTAAAAGAAAGCGGATAAACCGTGTTGCAAAAATACCTGCCGGAAAGCAAGGTTGAAAAGTCATTTTGCAAAAGAGATGAATTGGAACCCGTGACGAAAATTTTTTTGAATAAAGAACTGTCGTAAACGCTTTTCACATATTTTTCCCAGCCGATAACCGATTGAACCTCATCCAAAAACAAATACTTTACTTTTACCCCAGTGATTTTTTCTGCGGTTTCCACAATATTGTATAAAAAAGCCGGATTGTTCCACGCTTCAAAAAATACAGGGTCATCAAGATTTATGGATAAAATGGATTTTGGCGAATTGGTTTTTAGCAATTCGTTTATCAAAAGCCTGAATAGCGATGATTTTCCGCAACGCCTGATGCCGGTTAATACCTGAATGTGCCGGGTTTTGCATTTTTGCAAAAGGCTCTGCAAAAGCTCTCTGTTAAAAAGCTCCTTATATCTTTTACCCTGCCAATGCGGGTTCTGGTGCACTAAAACTTGTTCCATAAGCATTAATATACAAAAAAACGCTAAGTGCAGTTAGCAAAAACAGCTATTTTTGCGAAGTACAGTTAGCCATATTAGGAAAATTCTAAAATCAGACAAAAGCAACGTAGCTAGGAGCACAAAGCATTAAGCTTCAAACTCCGTTCCACGGCTTGTGTGCCAAATGCCCAAGATTTCTATTTCAGTTTCTTTTTCCTTATAGTATATGTAATACGGAAACTTCCCCAACAGAAATTTTCTTATTCCATTTTTGTACTTTGAACCTATCTCAGGCATAATTTCCATTATTTTGCGAACTGCAGAAAATTGTTCTGCCATTATTTCAGCTTGCCTTGGCGAATCGGCTGCTATAAAAGTCATTGCCTTGTTCAATTGTTCTTTACATCTAGGAGTTAGCGATGAGGCTTTTCTTTTAAGACTGTCATTTCCCATATGCCATTATCCGTTTTCTTGCATTCTCTTTCGTGTAATATCCGCTTGCGAATTTTTCTTTTATTTCTTTCTCCACTTCTTCAGCAGAGATTAATTCTCCTCTCTCCGCTTCCGCCATGCTTATGGCTAACTCTCTATCGAGTTCTATTTCGTCTAACACATCATTGGCAAAATTGCCAAGCCCTAAAACTCCCATAGCGTTCGCTATTTCCGTCTCATTTGCCATTATCGCTGTTGCCATATTTTTACCTCTCTTTGCGTTAATATAGTAATTTTTACCCCAGCTTTAGCAATCCCGAAAATTCATTAATACTAAAAATAGGGGTTCAGACTTTTTCTACATTACAAAAATGTTTCACCGTTTCCCATACCTGGTAGCAGAGGCTTTCAAAGGACTCGCAAGGCACCGCCTTGTGATAATCCCGTCAATTGCCACTACTTTCCTATGTTCTTTTTTGCTAATAACAAGCATGAACGTTTTGAGCTTTTCCGTTTCCCTCTCAATGCGCTCCGCATCCCTATATAGAATAGAAGCATTCTTTTTGAACACACCAAAACCCGCGCAAGCAGATTCAATTTTGAAAATAGCAGAAAAATTTGAAAGCGTAAGCTCGCTCATTTACGTGTCTGACGAACAAGCTCTGGAAGAATTTAAAAACAGCTTCCCGGAAGACATGTTATACCTTGTTGAAGGAAACCCTCTGCCTGCGTCTCTTCGCATTCAAATACGAGCAAACTCGCAAAACATAGAAGCCATTAAAAAAACATCGGAAAGGCTGCTCGCCATGCCCGAAATCTCCGTGGTTCAAGCACCAATCCAATGGATTGAAAGATGGGAAAATTTCAAATGGCATTTCTTCGCTATTCCAATGGCTGTATCGGCTTTTATGCTGATTATCCTGTGGATGATTATGGGAAACGCAATGAGGCTAACGCTCATTTCAAGAAAAGAACTTGTGAACAACATAAAGTATTCCGGCGGAACTCCCTTTTTCATCCAATTTCCATTTGTGCTGGAGGGCCTGCTCCAAGGGCTTATAGGCGCAGGTCTGGCTGCCCTTCTGTTCGAATTTATAAAACATCCGATTATCACAGAATTCCCGCTAATCGCAGAGTTCATGCAAAAAGGCTATATGGCAAGCATCTTTGTTTTGCTCTTCGTGGCAGTCTCAGAAGCCGCAGTAAGCTTCTTCACTGTGAGAAAGTTCTTATTTCGTGGAATTTAAGTGGAGAGTTGAGAGTTGAGAATTGAGAATTGGATATTAAATAATGGCTTATCTATCATAAATAGATTCACATTTTATTGTAAAAAAATAACTCTCAACTCTCAACTCTCAACTCTCAACTGCTTAGTAATTGCCATAACTTTTTCCTTTCTTAGCACCTATGCTGCTACTTCTGTGGACAAGCAGATTAAAAGCAACACGGATGCTTTGAAAAAAATTGAAAGAGATATGCAGGCGGCGGAGAAAAAAGTAAAAGAACTGGAAAACAAAGAAACCGGAGTGCTTAAAAACATTGTGGAAATTGACCACGGCTTAACACGAACAAGAGAATACCTGAGTGACCTGCAAAAAAAAGAAAACTCTCTCAGGCTCACAATAAACGGGATTGAAAACGAAATAGAGGCATTGCGACAAAACATAGACTTGCAAAAAAAAGCCATAGCCTCAAGGCTCAGGAGCTTATATATACACGGCAAAAAAGAAGAATGGGAACTTTTATTCAATCTATTAAAAGAAAACGAAAACCCGGAACGCAAACTATACTGGGTACAGAGGCTCCTTGAAAATGATAAAGTCGCAGTTGAAAACTACCAAGCCTCAATAAAAAAGCAAAACGAGAAAAAACAGTTGCTGGAAACAAAGCAAAAAGAAATGACTGCGCTGCACGAAAACAAAACAAAAGAAGAGCAAAGGCTCCAAAACCAACTGTCATTCCAAAACGAAGTGCTGACAAAGGTGAAAAAAGACAAATCAACCCAAGAAAGAGCCATTGAAGAATACAAGCTCAACCAGCAAAGCCTAGCCTCCATAATAGCAGCTCTTGAAAAAAAACGCCAAGCCGAAATAGCAGAGGCAAAAAAGAAAACAGAGAAAGATAAAAAAAAGCAGGTACCCATAGCCATAGGGCCTAAGTGCACACCTTTAAAAGGGGAAATAATAAGCGATTACGGCTACCATGTAAACAAGGTTCTAGACATAAAAATTATGCACTTGGGAACGGAAATCAGGGGGCAAAAAGGAGAAGGCGTCAAAGCCGCCGCTGCAGGCACGGTTGTTATGACCACCAACCTGCCCGGGCACGGCCCATCCGTGATACTGGACCACCAAGGTACCTACTTCAGCGTTTACGGGCATTTAGCCACAATAAAAGTCAAAGAAGGCGACGTGGTAAAAAACTGCCAGGAAATAGGCACGGTTGGCAATGCGGAATCCGCAAACGGCTACAAACTATTCTTCCAAGTATATAAAGGAACCAAAACCCAAGACCCCATGAAATGGCTGGGAAATTAATTTTCTATATTTATTCTGATGGACACTATCCCTGTTACTAAAGAGACTTACGAGCTGCTGGTGCAAGAGCTAGACAGCCTGAAAAAGGTTGAGCGGCCACGTATTTTGCAAGAAATTGCCGAAGCTAGGGCTCAAGGCGATTTGAGCGAAAATTTTGAATACCACAGCGCCAAGGATCAGCAGGGCAAAATTGAATCAAGAATTCAATTTTTGGAAGACAGAGTTGCCAGGTCGGTTATTATTGAGCATGATACCGCCTCTGCCGCACGCATCCTGTTTGGCGCTACGGTAAAGGTAAAAGACTTGTCAAATGGCAAGGAAATTGAATATAAGCTGGTTTCGCCGGAAGGCTCAGACCCTGTAAACGGCAAAATCAGCTCGGTTAGCCCCATAGGAAAAGCCTTGATAGGCAAGACCAGAGGGGACAAGGTCGAGGTGCAAACACCCAAAAGAGTGATAAAACTGGAAATTTTGGATTATAGATAGTAGAGCTTTTTTTTTTACTATTTTTAGTTTTTCGGTATAGTATGGAGCAAAAGATGAAGAAGAAATTTGAATTTTTGGTAGCGGCTTTACTACTGCTTGTCGCTACTGCGTGGGCGGGTAAGTGGACAGTTGATTCTTTTGACAACTCTCCAGACCCTGGAGATCCGGATAATTATATAGCCGCAGAGTTTTCCGGCGGCTTGAAACCGGTTAAGCCTGAACAGGTCACCGTGCAAAGCGGGCGGCTCTATGTCCGGCAAAAGTTTGAAGACCCTTTTGGCGACGAAGAGTCCACCTACCAGATTTACCAAGGCCGCCCAACAGCCGCAGCCAAAGACTTGGGCAAAATAAGCCTAGACGGCTCAATGCAAATGCTTCTGAAGCTGAAGCTGTTCCCATCCAAATCCACTTCCGGCAACGATGACCTGGAAAATGTGTATTACGATGGCAAAGACATTTTCGTTGAAGGCGATGATCCAGTTTACGTAAACCTGAACGGCAAATGGGAAGAGCTAACACCTGAGGTTGCCAGGGAATATAAAATTTCCATAACATCCACCCCCCAAGGCGCGACTGTAACAGTTGGCAGCGCAAACAAAGGCGCAACTCCGGTATCGTTCCCTGTTTCTTCAAACAAAACCGTATCTGTTGTTGTATCAAAAGACGGCTATTACACTGCTATAAAGCCAATTACGCCTTCTGCCAATCAAGAAAACATAACCCTGACCGAAAGGAAAGCTTTGGCCAATCCGGTAGAGCCCCTTAAAGCCAAATTGCAAGCCGCTCTTGCTGCAAAAGACGCAAATGCCTTAAAAAATGTTAAAAATGATGTGCAGCAAGCCTTGAAAAATTACGACTCGGACAGTAAAAAAGAAAGAGATGCCATCATGTCAAAGTTCCCGGCAAATCTGGCAAAAGCAACCAATGAAACTCCAAACGATTACTCCGCGCGCCAAAACCTTTGGACCAACACACAGGCTAAAGAAAGAGACGACCTGAACAAGGAAGCCTTGAACTACTTCAACCAGCTCAAAGAGCTTGCAGCCGAGGCTGACGCATCTGCTGCGGAGCTGGACTTTAACTTGAAATACGAGTATATTCCGAACTCAGCGATAACTTTAATCAAATGGGGGCCAAAAGACGTTACCGCAGATGTGGAAGTCAGCAACTCCAGAGTTAAGTATAAAGCCGCAGGCACAAGGATTGGCTATGGCTCCGTGTCTCGCAATGAGCTTGAACTTAACGAAGAAGGCATTCACGGCGTATTGAAAATTTGGGACACTCCAAACGAAAATGGAAAATTCGCCTCTATTTACGACATTGCATTGTTTTACAACGAAACGCCTCTGCAAGTTCTAAGCAAAGGAAGCGTTACGCAAAACGACGCTACTAGCAATTCCGGCAAAACAGAAAAAGATTTAAATTCTCGCATAGCCAAATATTCAGGCAAAGCCGCATGGGACAAAAGAGACCAGGATGCTACAATTGCAGCTCTTCGCAAAGGCGAGATTCCGGACCCGTCCGCAAAAAAAGCAGCGCCTCCCCCACCGCCTCCGCCAAAGGAAGAGGAAGAGGACGATGATGACGCTTATTACGACGAAGATGAAGATGAAGATGAAATGGAAGAAGAAAGGGGAAAACAGGAAAAGCGTGATTATTCCCGTTATGGAGCAGCGAACAGCGCAACGGATATTTTCGGAAACACGGATGAATATCTATTCTGGACCGGCATGGTATTTGCCGCAGCCGCAATTGGAACCGGCATTGTAGGCTTTATGGAAAACATGAAGTACGCAGACGCAGACAAAGCGCTAAAGAACACGAAGAATGCGATGACAGCGTTTGAAGAAGACATAAAAACCGCCTGCTCTGTCAATATGCCTGACAACTACGATAATTGCGTTCATAACGCCATCTACAACATAGCTTGGGCACCTGATGGAGACCCTCGCGCTATGGATGGCAACGAAGAGGTAAACGTACTTTGGAAGCTCAATCAATATAAAAAAGTAAACCAAGCTACCAAGGACTCTTACAATAAAAGCCGCATAATATGGTTTGGCGCAGCGGGACTTTCCGTAGTTGTTAGCATAACTCTATTCCTATGGTAAAGGCTTGGATATCTGTAAATAAAATTTTATGCGAAACAATCATCGGGATTTATCCCGATGAACTTTATAAGCCTCAAAAGGTGGAATTTGGATTTTCCTTTGAATACAAAGCAGAAAGCGATTTCATAGGCGATGCCGTTGATTATGCTATTTTAACTGATGAATTGAAAGCCTTTGCCGCAAACTGCAAATTCAGTCTTTTGGAAACATTAACCGCAGAAATCGCAAAAAAAATTATGGCATTTTCCCCAAAAATAACAAGAACAAAAGTTTATTGCGTAAAATTAAACGAGCTAAAGCCGAGGGTGGAAGTTGAATTGCCTAACCCTTAACACGCCTGAATATCCGCAACTGCTCTCACAATCCAAATACGCCGTGCCAAAACTTTGGGCAAACGGCGCAGTGAACTTTGGCGATGAGTTTTGCCTTGCGATGGTTGGCACCAGAAGCCCGAGCGGGCTTGCATCAAACACGGTTAAATCTTTGGTGAAAACCTTGAAGGGCTATAAAGTTCGCATAGTTAGCGGCCTTGCCCAAGGCATAGACTCGCTTTGCCACGAAGCTGCAATGGAAAACGATTTGCCAACTACCGCCGTCATAGCCCAAGGGCTGGATATGCCATTGCAAAGCTATCAAAAAGTGCTTGCTGAAAAAATTTTAGAGCACGGCGGCAATATAATTTCTCCTTTCGCCCCAGGCTCGCTGGCTTATCAGGGTTATTTTGTGAAAAGAAACACAATAATATCTGGAATGTCAAACGCTGTTATTGTTGTTGAAAGCAGAACCAAGGGCGGCGCAATGCACACAGCAAATTTTTGCGCTAGGGAATGCAAGCCTTTGCTTGCTGTGCCAGGCTCCCCTATGACTCCAACATCATCGGGCTGCAATCATTTAATTTACCAAAAACAGGCGCAAATAATCTGGAATGTCGATGAACTCCCCGAAATACTAGGCCTGAACTCCCTCTTTTCTCATGTCCCGTGTCCCGTGTCCCATGTCCCAAAAAATGTGCCAAACTGGGCCGCAAAAGGAACAATCCTTGAAATAAGCGAAATTTGCGAGCAAAGCCGGAAACCGGTAAATGAAGTTTTGGCAATGCTAACGGAAATGGAAATGCAGGGAAAGTGCAAAGTGAACGGGCAGAATGTAATATTTCTAAATTAACCCCATGTCTCTTAAGCAACTATTAAAAAATGTTTGGCTATATAGCTGGGTATTAATTGTACCACTGTCGGTTCTTGCAAGTTTTACCGATTTGCTTTTGCTTGGAGGCATTCGCCTGTTATTGTTAATGCTAATTGAATCGCAAGAATACATACTCAATATAAATTTTTTAAAAAACCTTGGAACTCACCACTGGTTATTCATGATGGTTTTGATAATAGCACTGCGCTATCTATTTATTACTCTCAGAGCGCGCTCGGAAGAAAGGCTTAACCACAAGCTGGAAAGCCATTTGCGGGCGTGGTGGATACGCATTGTGAAAAATTTGCACCCATTGCAGTTTCACAAGCCCGGAATAGACGGCGTTTTGCACAACGCGAACATTTCTGTTTCCACTCTGCCAAAAGGCTGCAAAATTGTTACGCATTCCATACAGGCAGTTTCGCAGTTGTTGTTTTTTATACCGGTTTTATTCATTCTCTCTTGGAAATTAACCATTGTGCTGCTTTTTATTTTTGCCCCGATTGTTCTGTATTTGCAAAGGACAATTAAGAAGACCGGCAAGGATATTGATGAGTTTAATATGTTTTCCGGAGACTACGATTCCAATCTGTGGCGGTGGTCGGCTCTTCGCAAATGCTGGAACAACCATGCGGAGCTTTCAAAATATTTATCCATGCTTTTTGGAAAAATCCGCAATTTGAGAAACGCATCCACGGAAATAGGTGTTAGAGACGCAACCATAACGCAAACAATAGAAACAATTTCCATTTTGGTAATGTGTGTTGTTTTGGCTATTTGTGCTGTTTTAATAGAAGATAGAATGGTAATAGTTCTGTTTTGCGTGGCGCTCTTTATATGTTATAAACCGCTAAAAGACTGTTCCCAGTTGTTTTCCAATCTAAGGGATTTAAGAAGGGCGTATGCTGGCCTTACCTGTTTGGAAGATATGGAGCACACGGAGAAATTTTTTACAACGCACGATGAGGATTGCATTAAAATTGAGGAGATGGCTTTTCAATACGGGGACTACGAGCCGTGGATATTCCAGTCTTTGAACAATACAATAAAGCTGAACAGGCCGTTGATACTGCAAGGCGAAAACGGATGCGGAAAAACAACATTGCTGCGTATTTTATCGGGTTTGGAAATTCCTCAAAACGGCAATATTTATATGCCGCCAAAAGCCAAATCAGGTTCTTTTTATCTTTCGCAAAGGTTATTTTTGCCTCCTATTTTCTGGCTTGAGCAGGAGATAAAAGGAAAGGAATGGAGTTCTACCATACGGAATTTGTTTGATGCTTTGGGTTTGGAAAATCTTCTGAAAAAAAATGGGCATTCAAACGGCGAACTGCAGAGGATTGGGCTTGCGTGGGCTGTTGTGAGCGGCAGGCCGTTTTTGTTTTTGGACGAGCCTTTCGCATATATTTCCCAAGATTTGCAAGAGCCTGTCTTCAAGGCATTTTGGAATGCCACAACCGAAACGGATCAATGGTGGATGATGGCGACTCACATTCCTCTGCCGCAAACATACAAAGAGAGAGTTGTTTACTGGAAATTATAGTAAACGCTGATTAACTCCTCTAGGCTAGTGGTCAGTGGCTAGTGGCTAGTGGTTAGCAAAATCAAAATGGTGAATTTGAACAAATTTCAGTGTTTTTTCCACTAGCCACTCCCC
>Ga0181987_10651_pt1 | contig 26025 bp, 29 predicted proteins | sample TergutCo191P1_FD_120224 | JGI IMG/M metagenome (GOLD analysis project Ga0181987, IMG submission 120224)
AAAAGGCTATTTTAAGTGCGTTGTGGCGAGATTGGGTGAAAATTTTTCCTGAAAACTGATTCTGAAAATATTCGTTGAAGTCTTGGAAAACTGCATCGGGTTAATCAGCGTTTACTATACTCTCCGTTTTTTTCCGTAAGTTGCAGATTTCCATCGATCATTTTCAGCGAATATTTTGGTTGCACTCCGGAAATTGAGATTTTTTTCACCGCAGAATGGCGTTGCTCTTTGAGCTGAGGCAATGAAAATGGCAATGTTTTGTCTATATTCATAATTTATCCCTTACTGTAATTGCTCCAATCGTTTCTGTCTGAGCGGTTTCCACCAATAGCGAAAAACTATCGGAACTGTCTATTTTCAGCAGCCTTTCCTGAATTTCCCTATTTGCGCCTTCGGAAAGCATTCCGTAAAAAAACGGAAACAGCTTTTCGGAAAAAAACACTTCTTTTTGCTTTGGAAAAGAAAACGCTATTTGCGGCAAATTTTCATCTGCCAAATAACTTTCTGCATATTTAAAACTATAGCCCTTAGGCAGCCTGTGAAGCTCGCCCGCCAAAATATCATTGAAAAAAACAAAACCTTTGTTGTGTTTGGGCATAGGGGAGAATGTAGAAAATTATCACCTGTAGCAGCAGAATTGCTATATTCATCTTATGAAAAAGAATTTGATTATGGCAATAGCGTTGTTAGCCTTGCTGGGGTGCGCTTCCAACAAGGCAGTGGTTGAGAAATCTACTGATAGTCTATGCGAAAAGTTGCTACAATGGACTCCTGAATTGAGAGAAATGAGTAAAAATCAAGTGGGAAATGAAGATATAGTGGAAGTCAACGCTTCCACAGGTGAAATTATAGGCAAAATAGAGTGCATTGAAGCTATTGAGTGCAACAAAGAAAAATATTGTATTACCTACACATCACCATCAATGGGAATAACTTCTTTTTTTGACCCAGTTCACCACAAATAACTAGGCGGCAACTGTTTATTACGGTTGTCGTAAGCCTCGCTTCCGGGTCGGTATCCTTTCATTCCCATTGATCCCAAATTACCTCTTCCCAATTGTTACATGCAGGTACCATTTGCCTTATATCTAGCCATAATCCTTTTACGTTATTAAGTTCAGAAAAAGGTGGAAGCAAAAGCCTTGGCTTTACTTCTATCACGATATTATTGCAGAATGCAATCAAGCTTACGATTTGTAAATCTTTATCATGCATTGCATAAATTTCCCGCTTGGGAGAAGCAGACCAAATTTTTGAATGTCCTTTTTTCATGTCTTCCACTATTTTTTTCATATAGTGCAGATCTTTTTCGCTTACATCTGCATCTAACCTGATAAGCCTAATTTGATCTGTACATATTAAACTGTCTTTTGGCAAAGCTACCACCATCCATCGATTTACGGATGAAAAGTAATAATTTGAGTGTTCTTTTATATGCGGAGTGTGTATTGAAATGGGCAAATTAGAGTTTTTTGGTGTCGTTGCATAGATATGGCAAGCCATGCAAAAGAGAATGAAAATGCACAATTTACTGCGATTATTAAAAGCAAGAGTTGTTTTGCCAACTCCGCCTTTGTTGTGTTTAGACATAGGGGAGAATGTAGAAAATTATCGCCTGTAGCAGCAGAATTGCTATATTCATCTTATGAAAAAGAATTTGATTATGGTAATAGCGTTATTGGCCTTGTTGGGGTGCGCTTCCAATAAAGGAACTGCTGAAAAGCCGCTTGATGGCAGATGCGGCATCATATCCGTTTCCGAAGAATGGTTCAAAGACCTTATGAAAACTGCAGCGAAAGAAGGCATGGCTTCAGTCGACAGCACGGCATGTCCCTGCTATGAAACGATAACTTGCGAAGGAGAGACTTACTGCTATGCTCACAAATGCCCTGACGGAAGCATCGAAAAAGTTCCTTGGTAACCTATTTACATTTTGCTCATTATACTGAGTAAAATGTAAAGCGTACTGAGTATTTTGTATATTATCTTTTATGAAAACTTTATTCAGAAGAACGCTTGTTGAACAGATTTGCGAAAGACTTTCTGAGCCTCGTCGGTTTATTCAAATTATTTCCGGGCCAAGGCAAACGGGTAAAACTACCGCTGTTTTGCAGGCGTTGGAGGAGTGCGGCTTGCAAAGCCGTTTTGTTAGCGCAGATGACCCGAACTTGAATTCTGTGGAGTGGATTCGCAACGAGTGGCAGCAGGCTCGCAGCTCGGAAGTGTTGGTTATAGATGAAATTCAAAAAATACCGCAGTGGTCTGGAATGGTAAAATTGCTGTGGGATGAGGATTCTCGCAAAAAAACGCCGCTTAAAGTTATTTTAACCGGTTCATCTTCGCTGCTTTTGCAAAAGGGAATGAAGGAGTCCTTGGCTGGCAGGTTTGAATTGCTTTTTTGCCCGCATTGGAACTTTGCGGAATGCAAAGAGGCTTTTGGCTATACGCTGGAGGATTTTCTCTATTTTGGCGGTTATCCGGGCGCAGCGGCGTTTAAGGAAAATGATGAAAGGTGGGTGCGCTATATTGGCAATTCCATAGTTGATCCGAGCATTTCGCAAGATGTTTTGCTTATGGAAGAGATTAGAAAGCCCGCTTTGATGCGTGCTCTTTTCATACTTGGCGCAAGCTACAGCGCTCAGGAACTTTCTTACACTAAAATCATTGGTCAGTTGCAGGATGCCGGAAACACTGTGACAATAGCTCATTATTTGGAACTTTTGGAGAAAGCGAATATTATGTGCGGTTTGCAAAAATTCTCAGAAAATAAATTAAGTGTTAAGCAGAGTTCTCCGAGATTTATGGTTTTTGATACTTCTTTAATGACTTATTCACACGGTTCCGGTCGCAAGAGTTTTTTGGAAAACGCTACGATGAGAGGACATTTAGTTGAGAGCGCAGTTGGGGCATATTTACTTGCTAGGGCTAGGGAGGAGGGTTTTGATGTGTATTGGTGGCGAGACAGAGATAAGGAAGTGGATTTTGTTTTACAAAAAGGCAAGAATATCATCGCAATTGAGGTTAAGAGCGGCAGGGTAAAGCACATTGGCGGTTATTTGGATTTCAAGAAAAAATACCCCAAAGCTATGGGTCTTGTTATTGGCGATTCTAATTGCAGCTTGGAAGATTTTTTGTTAGGAAAAGTGAGGTTGTTTTGAGAATATATTTTCTATTTTACTTTTATGAAAAACAAACAGGAAATCTGGGTTGCCATGATTCTCAGCGGTTATGCAAAAAAGCTGAAGATTACCATTTCAGAGGCTGTTGAGCAACTATTATCCAAAGATTGCCTGAATTATCTGGAAGAATGCTATGAAGTTTTGCATACGCAATCTAACGACGATGTTATTGCCGAGCTTATGGATATGGCAAAGGCGGAAAAATGAGCGAAATTTTATGACCGAAAAACAGAGATTCTTAATTTACGCTCATTTAGGAAATTTGCTTGCGAGCATTAGAGAAAAAAATAATGTTAGCATAAGCGAAGCCCTAAAAATAATGCTTGATAAGGGCATAATTCAAGAGCTGGAAGATTTGGAAACGGGCTACTACTTGGAAGGCGATGCGTATTTGGAGGATGCATTAATAATCCCTCAATAACCCCAAAATCTTGCCCGATAAATGCTCAAATTCCTCTTTCGCCTTTTCAATATTCTCCACAGTGCCAAACTGCATGGCTTCTGCTTTAGCTGGGTCTATATCAAAAATAGCCTGCGCAGTCTCATGTGCCAAAGATGGAAGCCTGCCGTAATCTTGAATATCACCAATTGAATTTGCACAGCTTTGCGCTACCAAACCGTTTTTGCAATGCTTCTCCGACAGAAACTTTTTAACCAAACCGGGAATCTGGCTTATGAAATTTCTGTGATCTCTAATCGGTTGCTTTCCATAAACATTGTAAGAATTCAAAATATAGCCTATAAACAGAGCTTCGCCGTTGAGCACGAATTTATTTTCAATTTCTGCGGAAAGCGCAAGGCCGGTATTTTTCCATTTTATTTTCCACTCCTCAAATATTTTACCCAAATTCTCAATGCCCTGCAAAGAAAATGCATCCGGCATAACAGGCACGGCAAAATAATCCGTTCCTAGCAAAATAATTCTGTTCAAAAGCCCTAGCGTTGGCGAAGTGTCTATAACAAAAATATCTATTGCGTCTGCGGCGTTCATCCCTTTTTCTCTCAAATATCTGTTTATTGCGCTAATTTGAAAATAACCTATTTTATCGCCTGCTGCCGCAGAATTGTAAGCAGTTGACAAAAGATTTTCATATTTCGCCAAACTTAAATCACCCCTTAGCAAATAGAGATTTTCTTTTGCGCTTGTAACTTTTTCCAAAGGAACGGAAAAATCCACATCTGCGCCGCCTTCAATAACTCCCTTCAATACATCATAAATTGTTTTATTATCGCCTTCGGCAAAAAAATTATTTCCGAGAGAAAGCCTTGTCAGGTTGCATTGCGGATCCAAGTCTATAAGAGCTGTTTTGTAACCTTTGTTCGCAAATTTAACCGCCAAATTAAACGCAAGAGTTGTTTTGCCAACTCCGCCTTTGTTGTTGAACATCGCAATTTTCTTTGAACGGGTAAACTTCATTGATGATAAAATAGAAAATTTTTCTATTTTATAACGTATGAAACTTCATGAATTTCTATTCTGCGCTTTGCTCGGCGCAGCATCTGTTTTTGCGCAAGTTGACAGCCTGCGAGGTTTTGCGTATAACCCTTATGGAACATTGGGTGCTACTCCAGCTATTGCAGACCTTATTGCGAAACCCAGCTATATTTATGGACACAAGTTTATTTATGTTGCGCCTGTTGACTATGCAGGCTATTCAGCTTTTGATTTAGCTGGCGGCTCTGCATTCCTTAGTTTTGACCATTCCTTGACTTTGGGCTATGCAAAAAACTCTTGGGGACTTGCTTTGAATTTAGCATTTGATAAATTGTGGTATAGTTATGATGAACGTTATTATGTGTTTGAAGATAGAGAGGTTTTCGCAGGCGATAATATAGGTTTGAATGTTTCGCTGGATTTTAAAAGGTTCATTATTTATGCTCATGCCAATTGGCTGACTAATGAAGGATATAGAGGGATTACTGAAAAAGAAAGCTCTACAAAAAACATTTCGCTCGGCGTTGCTGGAGGCAGCAAACTGGTTTGGGACGTAGCTCTTAATTTTACTCGTACCGGCACAATGGAAGAATTTAAACGGCAGATATCAGATGATGTCTTATATATATACCCGGTTTTTGATACCTTGACAAGCATAGGAGCGCAGTTTAACCTTGGGTATAAAGCGTTGCAAAACGATAAAGCAAAGTTTATTGTTGGATTAAACAATAACTTCAAATGGCATTTTAAAGAAAGAGAAAGTATGTTCCTCCTCTTCTGGGGAGGTAAGGTAGAAAAAGATAGCGATTACGCTTTATCTCTTTATATTTGTCCGAATATTTTGGGAGAGGTTATTTTAACAAAGCATTTGCTTGCTTTTGCCGGCGCAGAGCATACAATTAGTTTTTCTGATGATAAAAACTATCGGGAAAAATACGAGTTGCGGATTCGAAATTTAGAAACAACCGATTCTTACTTCGGTTTGCGTTATGAAGGGGAAAGCTGGGCACTGGAAGCACGCTTGCAAAAAAATATATGGCAGGCCCTTGACGGAAAAGATCCTTTTATAAACTTAGGCGGATTTATTTATTTTTAGCGAGAATCGCTTTTAGCAAAACAGCATTCTCCTTCGGCGTTCCCACTGTGATTCTTACCCACTCCGGCATGCCAAAGCTCTTCAAATGCCGCACCACAACGCCCTTGCTCTCCAAATGCTCCACAAACTCTTTCGCAAACTTGCCAATTTTCACGCACACAAAATTCGCGCCGGATGGCAAAACTTCAAACCCCAAAACTTCCAAGGCAAAAGTTAAATCATCACGCTCTGCCGCATTCATTTGCAAAGTCTCTTCTACAAATGCTGTGTCGTCAAGAGCTGCTGCCGCTGCCATTTGCGCAGGATAGTTCGTGTTGAACGGTGGCTTTATTTTTTTAAGCGCGCTGATTATCTGCCCGGAAGCTATTGCGTAGCCAACTCTCAAACTCGCAAGACCATACAGCTTGCTGAATGTGCGTGTGCATAAAAGATTCGGGAATAGCTTAATCCATTTATTGAGCGGCGGTTCGCCTTTTCCGGTGAATTCCCAGTAAGCCATGTCTAAAACTACCAAAATATTTTCAGGAACTTTTTTCAAAAAATCAAAAATCTTTTTGCTTGAATAGTAAGTTCCGGTTGGATTGTTCGGATTGCAGATGAAAATAATTTTCGCCGATTTTAAAACTTCAAGCGGATAACAAAAATTTTTTAGAGGCAATGCTTTGTATTTTGCGCCGGCAAACCTTGTTACAGAAGAATAAACCGAAAATGTGGAATCTGCTCCCAAAGCCAAGTCGCCTTTATTCAAATAAGCCCTTGCAGCCAAATCCAGAATTTCATCCGAACCGTTTCCTATAATTAAATTTTCTTCTTTCACCTTCCACTTTGCCGCAAGTTTTTTCGCAAGCTCCGGCGCAGAGCCTCTGGGATACAGATGCAGTTTTTGCGTGCATTTTTTATATGCGGCCATTGCCATTGGGCTTGGCCCAAGAGGATTTTCGTTTGAAGCGAGTTTTATAACGCGCCCAAGGTTATATTTTTCCTTGATTTCATCAATGGATTTGCCCGGAACATAGTCCGGAACGCAGTTCAATTCTTTGCGAGGAGTCAGCATTTGCAGGCAAAATAGAAAAAGATGGCTTGTTGTTTTCTACATTCATGTCAATGAAAAGTTTTTTAATATTGTTTCTGTTGCTTTTTTTTACTTGTAGAACAGTTTTTGCGCAATGGGAAACAAACCTTTACAGCCAAGCCAGTCGCGATGAAATGAAGAAATGGGTTGATTCGGTTTTTAACGCAATGACCCCCGATGAGCGCATAGGACAGTTGTTCATGCTAACCGTTGACCCGGCACAAAAATGGCGGGAAAAAACCTTGGAATACATAGAGAATCAAAAAATCGGCGGCATTTTGTTTGCCAAAGGCAGCTTGACCGACCATGCGGAAAGCACAAATATTTATCAGGAAGCAAGCAAAATTCCATTGTTCATATCTTTTGACGGCGAATGGGGACTAGCCATGCGCTTGCCAAACACGCCGCAGTTTCCTCGAAACATGGCGCTTGGAGCTATTGAAAACAACGAATCAATCCGTCTTTACGGCGAAGAGGTTGGCAGAGAGATGAACGAACTCGGAGTTCATATGAACTTTGCGCCTGTTTTGGATGTTAACGTGAATCCGGGCAATCCGGTTATTGGAAACCGCTCGTTTGGCGAGCAAAGCCAGTTGGTTGCGGAAAAAGGCGTTGCTTACTGCGCCGGATTGGAGAGCCGCAAAGTTATAGCGGTTGCGAAGCATTTTCCGGGGCATGGCGATACCAAAGGAGATTCTCACAAAACTTTGCCGGTTGTGAGCCATGATAAAAAACGCATGAAAGAAGTGGATTTGCATCCTTTTGAGGAATACATTAAAAAGGGATTTTCCGGCATAATGACCGGGCATCTGTTTGTTCCGGCTTTTGACGGGACAGCCGGCCTGGCCAGCTCTCTTTCTTCCAAAATAGTCAGGGATTTGCTGCATAAAGAGCTTGGGTTTACAGGCTTGATAATCACCGACGCTCTTGTGATGGAAGGCGCGTTGGGAACAAAAACAAACCCTTCATTGCAGGCATTGCTCGCAGGCAACGATGTATTGCTCAAGCCCGGCGATTTGCTCGCTGCCATTAAAGCCATAAAAGATGCAATAGCCGCAGGCACATTGTCCATGGAAACTGTTGACGAAAAATGCCTGAAAATTCTCAGTTATAAATATATAGTTGGCTTGAATAAGTACAAGCCTATACAAATGGAGGGACTGTCGCAAAGAATCAACACTGAATACGCAAATCAGTTGGTTGAAAAACTGAACCAGGAAGCTGTTACTTTGTTGAAGAACAAGGAAGATGCAATTCCTTTCAAGGATTCAAGCCAAAAGGTAGCCGTGCTTTCCATTGGCGCAGGCGACTCTTCGCATTTTCAAAAAACCTTGAGCTTACATGGCAGTTTTGATAATTTTAACTTGCCGGAAAAGGCTTCTGCGCAAAAGATTCAGGAAGTGTTTAAAAATTTGCAGAAGTACGATGTTGTTATTTGCGGCATCCATTCCAATCAGAAAAATTATTCGGCTCAGTTGCATTCTTTGGCTTTAAAACGCAAGGTGCATTTGGTTTTCTTTATGACTCCGTATAATTTGAGCAAATATTCAAATAGCATCACCGGTGCGCAATCTGTAACTTTGGCTTATGAGAACGCGCAAGCAGCGCAAAAAGCCGCAGCGCAGGTTATTATGGGTGAATTGCCGGCAAAAGGCCGCCTTCCGGTGACAATTTCCAACCTGTTCAAGTACGGAAGCGGAATACAAACGCAGTAGTTACTATCTTACCCCTATGGATTTGATACCTTTTATTCGAAATATTCCCGGCTTTCCAAAGCCTGGTGTTATATTCAGGGACATAACGCCAATGCTAGCAAACTCGGTGGCATTTAATTTTGCTGTGGATAAAATGATAGAACCTTTTTTGAACGCTAAAATTCAAAAAGTAGCGGCGATTGAAGCCAGAGGTTTTATTTTTGGCACAGTGGCGGCAGTAAAATTGGGAGCGGGTTTTGTGCCCATACGCAAAAAAGGCAAGTTGCCGTTTAAGACGGATTTTGAAAACTGTTCTTTGGAATACGGAGAAGCGAGCATTGAAATTCACACAGACGCTTTCAATGAAGGCGAGCGTGTTTTGTTAATTGACGATGTTTTGGCGACCGGCGGAACAATGGCGGCGGCTTGCCGTCTTATCCAGCGGCAAAAGGCGGTTATAGCGGGAATTTCATTTCTGTGCGAACTTGATGCTTTAGAAGGAAAAAAAGTTTTGCAAAATGACTCCGTTCACTCGGTTCTGCATTTTTAAAGCCTATGTCCACAGTTCTTTTTCTTTTAGCAGACGGTTTTGAAGAGCTTGAGTTCATAGCTCCCTACGATATTTTGCACAGAGGCGGCGTTGATGTGAAAACAGCGTCCATAAGCGGCAAATGCGAGGTTGTAGGCGCGCACGGGTTGAAAATCATAACAGAAAATATCGTAGACTTTGATATGTTAGTTTTGCCGGGTGGGGGAGTTGGCACGGAAAATTTATTGAAGAGTGATTTGGTAAAAGAGTTGTTAATAAAAAGTTATGCCGATGGCAAAAAAATCGCTGCTATATGCGCCGCTCCAAAAGTCTTGGCAAATGCGGGAATTTTGGCAAGCCATGAAGCGACGAGTTATCCGGGTGCAAGAGCGGATGTTGAGCCTTTTTGCAAAAAATATTTGGATGCGTCTGTAGTTATCAGCGAAAACATAATAACATCGAGAAGCGCAGGCACCGCCGCCGAGTTCGGATTTTGCCTGCTGTCTTTAATGGCAGGCTTTGAAATTTCGGACAGCGTAAAGCGGAAGATGTTTTTTTGAAAGCAGCTTAACTCCGAATGTCTTTTTTGCTTTTTTCACTTTTTTGCCGTTCCGATAGCGGCGTTATGGGGGTAGCTTGGTATATACGATATTTTTCACTCATACAAGTTTTTCTTGAGTTTTTTAATTTCCGAGTTGAAAGGCATTTCTTTTAGCATTTTCTTTTCAATTTCTTTGCAAGCATAAAGAGCCGTGCTGTGGTCCCGGTTAAAATATTTTCCTATATGTTCAAAACTTTTCTTCAGCAGGCTTCTTATAAGATACATGGCTGTTTGGCGAGCAAGAACTGCCTCTTTGCCGCCTCTCCCTTTCAGTTTCAAAGTTTCAATTGAAATTCCATAGCTTGCGGTTACAACTTTTACTATAGCTTCCATGGTGATGGTTCTGTGAGAATTTGAAAAATGCTCTTCTAAAATTTCATCTGCCATTTCCAAATCAGCGTTTCTGTTATTTTGCAAAACTTTAAATTTAATGTTGCTCACTATTCCAACCAAGTCGCTCGCAGTGCCGCTTGTCCGCTCCGCTAAATGCAATAAAACCTCTTCATCTATTTTAAACCTTATCATGTCAAATTTTTTTCGCAAAATGGCAAGCCTGTCAACCAAGGCCGGCGGTGATATTTGAATGGTTAAGCCACTGTTCATGCGAGAGCGAAGCGATTCGTTCAAATTCTCCATATCAGATACCGGAACTTGAGATGCCGTAATCACAGGCTTGCCGGCGAGCAGCAGCGCATTGAACACCTGAAGCAGTTCGTGCTGCGAATGAGTTTTGCCTGCGATGTTTTGAAAATCGTCAAGTATTAACACATCTGCGTTTCTGTATTTTGCAGACATCTCTTCTATGGGGGCAGGGTTGTTTTCCTTTTTTAGCTGCATGCATTTCGCAAACTCTTCGTAGAATTCAAGAGCTGTTGAGCAAACGAGCTTTAACTCATTATTTTTCGCTTTTAATGCGTTTGCTACTGAGTGCAGCAAATGCGTTTTTCCAAGCCCGGTTCCGCCAACCAGCACCAAAGGATTGCCGTGAAGCTCTTCTGACTCAACAATAGCCTTGCAAGCCGCGCAAGCCAGCTTGGAGCATTCTCCTTCCGCAAAGGAGTCAAATCTGTATTGATTGGATATTTCCATAGCGAGGGAGATAATTTAGAAATATCATTTTCTATATTTTCTTCGTGGATTATTTTGAGTTTTTTCTTGACATGGTTGGTAGGGTAGGCTCTCTGTGGTGGATGCCTTTGCTTTTTTGGCTGGTTTATTTTTTCTGGTGCCGTTTTTTGGACTATCCTGCTGATTTGGAAAAACATATTAGGGGTGGCAAGGCTTGGCCATACTTGCCAAAATTTTGGAAAAAAAAGAAGCTCATCCGCTTGGCGAGCCTTTTGCTTTTTTGGCTGGGAGGCTTGTCTTGCGCCTGCTCTTTGTATTACCTGTTATACGAGCATTTTATATTGCTCATAGTCGGCTTGGCTTTATCAATATTTTTGGAGATTAAAATCCGTTCTTTTGCAATCAAAGACACCGTTCGCTTGCAACAAGACAGATATTTTCAAATCTATACCCAACTGGCAAGCCAGGCTGTGTCCAGAGGAGACGAAGTTTCTGACAGCGAGCTTTTGTCAAAGGCCCAGTGGCTGCACCAAAACGATCTTAGGCTTGCGGATAAGCAGGGTAGGCTGATGCCGTTTTTAAAGGGAGAAGCAAAGTTGTAATGGGATGGAAGTACGCAGAAGAAATGCTTGACAGGGTTTCGCGGACCTTCGCTCTTAATATTAAAATTTTGGGAAAAAAATTCAGAAGACCTATTCTCTTGGCATACCTTTATATGCGCATTGCAGATACCATAGAAGATGACCCTGATTTGCCAGCTAAAGAAAAAGCCAATTTGCTGAAAAAATTTTCGCAAGCCTTGAACAGCGGCAACGCAGATGAATTTTTAGGAGCCTTGCCTCAAAGCTGGAAGGCAAAGGAAAAAGCCGATTATGAATTGTGCTGCAATGCGGCCATTGTAATTCCTTTGCTTGCGGACTACTCAGAGCTTATTAAAAAAGCTGTTGAAGAAATGTGCGATGGAATGGCGCAGTTTGCGGAATGCGGGTTTGTCATTGAAAGCGAAGCAGATTTGGACAGGTATTGCTATGTTGTTGCCGGGCTTGTGGGCAAAATGCTGACTGATTTGTGGGGACACAAGGAACTGCAGGAGCTTGCCGTTTCTTTTGGGCTTGCCTTGCAGCTTGTGAACATAATAAAAGATATGCAAGAAGATTCTTTGAGGAGCGTTAGTTTTGTTCCGCAGGAGATTTGCCGAGAGCATGGCATAGACTTCGCACGGGAATTTTTAATTAAAAAAGCCAAAAGACATTTGCAGGACGCAAAAAATTATATAAAAGCTTTGCCTCGCCACAAGCATAGAATTCGCCTGTTCTGTTTGTGGCCAAGCTTGATGGCTGCAGCTAATTTGCGTGTTCTGAGCGAAGGCGGCAAAAAAATCACAAGAGATGCCGTGAAAAAAATAATTCGGCGCACTACGCTTTTCGGATGGAGTAACTTATGGATAGAAAAAGAATTTTCATCGCTTTCATAGCTTCGTTCCTTTTAATATCCTGCGTTTCGACCGGTGCTTCGGCAGGATCAACTTCCGGTCTTAATGAGGCGGAGAGGCTTTTGGCTTTGGAGGCTGCGTACCAGGTATTAATTAGCATTCCGGCTAAAACATCTGCGCCGGATAGCGTTTTGCTTTTGCTTACGGACGATTCCCGTTATTGGCTGGAGAACATTGAGCAAGCCGCTCTTTATGAAGACAGTGCTCTTGTTGAGCGGCGGCCTTTCCATGAAATTCTGGTTATTATGACTTATCGCTTATTGCTGAGAGAGCATGTGCTTTCGGAGTATCCTGATTATAGAATGTTGCGTTTTGCTTTGGGCGAGCAGGGAATTTTGCGCAGGTCAAAGGATTTGAAGCTGGGCCCGTTTGAAATAAAAAACGATAGAGGCACACGGGGATTGCAAGCCAGTCCAAGGGTTCCTATTATGATTTTTAAATGGGATGAGATGCGCTGGAAATTCGATTTGCCGGAAAGCATAGTTCTTTTAACCAGGGGCATCGCAACCATTTCGGTAAAAAAGGATTGGTCTGATTCCAAAACCGCATTGACTATGCTGCAAAGATACTATCACAATATATTTTTCAACATTAACGAGACTCTGCTGCATCCGGTTCCGAGTATTTAGCCGTGCGTTTACTATATTTTTACGTTAAGAATGAAGCCCAAGCTCTATATAAAGCTAAATAAACCGCATGGCTATGAATGCAGCCACGCGCCTACGCATCATGAGTCCGTATTTGCTCTGTTTCCGCCAGATTTTGTAAAAAACGGCCTACAGTGCGCTGGCCGCTTGGACTACGACACAACCGGCTTAATTCTTCTTTCAAACGATGGAGAATTCATTCACAGGATAGAGCATCCCAAAAAAGGCTTTGCAAAAACCTATATAGCCACGCTCGCAGAATCTTTAACCGAAGAAATGCGAAAAAAACTTTTGGCCGGCGTTCAGCTTCGCAATGAAAAACATCCAAGCGTTGCGCTAGAGCTAAAGCTTTTGGCGGAAAACGTGGCTGAAATAACGATAAAAGGCGGAATTTACCATCAAGTGAAAAGAATGTTTGCGGCGATAGACAATAAGGTTGTGGCTTTGCACAGGACAAAAATTGGGAATTGCGAGCTGGGAGGGCTTAAAGCCGGGGAGTGGCTAATGGTTGATGAAGGCTGTGGCGGCTAGGTGAAATTTCTAAGTTCACTTCATGTTTTCCTTTGAATCCCAAATCGCAGAACTTGCCGAGCAAACAGGGCACTGGACAAAAACAGAGGCCATCTCCCTGCTCACCATTCCCCCCGACCCTTCTTGCGGAGACTGGAGCCTTCCATGCTTCACTCTCGCAAAAAAACTCCGCAAAGCGCCCAAAGCAATTGCAGAAGAATTAGCCGCAAACTTTGCCGCGCCGCAAGGTTTTGAAAAAACTCAGGCTCTGAACGGCTACTGGAACTTCTACGCAGACAAAAAAACAATCACGGAAAATGTTTTAAAAGACATAAAAGAAAAAGGGCTTGAATTCGGATTTGCGGAGCCGAAAAATAAAACCATTGTCATAGACTACAGTTCGCCAAACATTGGAAAAGAGCTTGCGTTTCACCACTTGCGCAGCACCATGATAGGCAACAGCCTCGCAAAAATTCACAAAGCAAATGGCTTCAAGGTTGAGCGCATAAACCATCTCGGAGATTGGGGAACGCAGTTCGGAAAACTGATTGTAATGTATTTAAGGGAAAATTTGCAAACAGACGAGCAAACGCTTTCGAGCTTAACCGTTAAGGAATTAAACAAACTTTACGCATCGTTTTCAAAAATAAGCAAAGACAATCCTGAGCTGGAGAATCAAGCTCGGGACGCTTTCGCAAAACTGGAAAAAGGCGATGAATTTTACCGCAAGCTATGGGCTGCGTTCAAAGAAGCCACGCTGAAAGAACTTGTGCGCATTTATAAAATAATGGGTGTTGATTTTGACCATTACACGGGGGAATCTTTTTTTGAAGACAAAATAGGCGCAGTTGTTGAAGAGCTGGAGAAAAAGAATTTGCTGGTGAACAGCCAGGAAAGAGATGTTGTGCTTTTGGATGAACTGGATTTGCCGCCCTGCCTTATTAAAAAAAGCGATGGAAGCACGCTCTATGCTACACGGGATTTAGCGGCGGCTCTTTACCGCAAAAAAGAATTCAATTTTGACAAATGCCTCTACATTGTGGACAACGGGCAAGCCTTGCACTTTAAGCAGGTGTTCGCCGTGCTTGGCAAAATGGGCTACGAATGGAGCAAAGATTGCGAGCACATTCCTTTTGGGCTTATACTCCACAAAAACGAAGAAGGCAAATGGGAAAAAGGCAAAACCCGAACCGGCACCGCAAGCCTTTTGAGAGATGTTATAGAAGCGGCTTCCGCAAAGATTTTAAGCGTGATTGACGAAAAAAATCCTGAGCTTGCAAACAAAGAAGATATAGCGACAAAAATAGGTATTGGAGCCATAGCCTTTAACGATTTGAAAAACCGCCGTTTGATGGACGTTAAATTTGACTGGGACGCTGCGCTGAGTTTTGAGGGAGCCACAGGTCCTTATGTTCAGAATGCGCACGTGCGTCTTTGCAGCATTTTAAGAAAAAGCACAAAGAACGCCGTTGAACTGGAATTCAAAAGCGAGGAGCTTTTGGATCAAAGCTCCTATGATTTGATAAAAATGCTGTCTCGCAAAGGGGAGAAAATAAACACAGCGAGTGAGAACAACGAGCCTTATATGCTAGCTCAGTATTCACTGGAACTTGCGGAAGCAGCCCACAGATTCATCCATAATAATAGAGTTCTGGGGAGTTCCGAAGAGAGTTCCCGTTTACACCTTGTTTATTGTACCCAGCAAGTTTTAGAAAGCGTTCTAGATCTGCTGGGCATAGCTCCAATAAGAGAGATGTAATGTTTTATCTGTGACCGCCTTGGCGTTGAGGACGCTGCTCTCTAGGCTGCGACTCATTAACGCGGAGCGGTCTGTTGCCCACGTTTTTGCCATTTAAAGCCTGAATGGCTTTTTCTGCCGGTTCGTCATCCATTTCCACGAATCCGAACCCTTTACTGCGGTTGGAATCACGGTCTATGATAACTTTGGCGCCTTTAACCTCGCCAAATTCGGCGAATAACTCGCTCAGTTGTTCGTTGCCGAATGCGAATGGGAGGTTACCCACATAGATGCTTTTGCTCATACTAATCCTATATAATTGAACTGAGGGGTAATATAGAAAATTAATTATTTCTCACGCCTATAAGTGAGGCTTTGATGGAGCCTATGATTATTTCGCTTTTCATAAGCACCGGGAGGCGTTCTTTGTCGTCTGTAAGCCAGATGGATAGCTTGCCTTTTGACTTAAACAAGCCGTCTCCAAGTATCACAGGCTCTATTACTAGGCACGTTTTTTTGCCTAGGGCTGTATTTATGGTTTCCCTTCTATGGACTATAACCTTGAGTTTATACAGCTTTTTGCCGCTTATGGCATCGAAGTAAGCTGTGTCCCCAGGCTCGAATTTCAGTGTTCTGGTTAGGTAAAAGGCGGAAAGTATGCACCGTTCGCCTCCATTTAGCCCAATTGCCGTGTCTAGAGCATGCCTTAGCTCCGAGCCTTTATAGGCGGTATCTTTTATCGCCGCTTGCATTGCGTCAAAGTCATAAAGCGTTATAACATTCCTCTTGTAAGCTCCTTCGTGTATTTTTTGCTTAAAGACTTTGGGGAGCAGGCTATCTGCGCTTACTGTTGATGACACTGTGTCGTTGACGGTTAGTGCGTTGAACCAGCTATGGTTCCAAGCTCTTGAAATAATTTCAAGTTCATTTTCATTTTTTGTTTTGTTGACAGACATCCTTGCATTGCCGGCAGGAATGAATCCCCAGCTTATTTCATAATCCAGGACTTCGCCTGCGAATGGGTAAGAGGCATGCGTTATGGAAAACAGTAAGATGCTGATAGCAATGGTTAAAAAGGGGTTCATAAACAGCCGCATGTGGGTAATGTAGAAATTACATGTGTGGTATGGCCCTATGACAAAAAGCTTTAATTGTATGATACTATAACTATATGTTGTCACAAATGAAGGTGCACATAAATGAGTAGGGCATTCAAGCGGTTTTGTTGAATGACAATTATAACATTGCGCAACAACGCAATATTATATGCCGCATTGCATTCAACGTAGTTCTGGAAATCCTGAAAATTCTGTGAATTCCGGTTCGGACAAAAAGGGAAAAATGTAAACATATGTTTGGTTGCATGCAGTTTAACATTGAGTAAGGCACAGGAAGTGCCGCCTAAAATGCACGTAAAACCAAAAAAATAACCTAACCCCTTGCAACGAAGTGAAATCCAGACAGATTTCCTGAAACATTTACATTGGCAACAGAATAATGGCGAAGTTTGGAATCTTTAAGGTTCCAATTTGGCACCTTAAACACAGGTGCTATAAAAATAATATAGAAATGAATTTTTCTATTTTTGCGTTATGGCAAAAGGTTTATTTATCGCAGGCACCGGTACAGGTGTGGGAAAGTCTTACGCAGGAGCATTCTTGCTTTCGATTATTAAAAACTCAAAAGGAAAAATCTTGTACTATAAACCTATACAGTGCGGAAAGCCAGCTGATATAGCTTTTATAAAAAAAATGGCAAAACACAAGGATGTAGCTTGCTCTTATAACCTAAAAACTCCAAGCTCCCCGCATTTGGCCTTTGAAAAGGAAAAGATTAAGTTCAGCAAGAGCAAAATCAGCAGTTTTTTGGCAAAGGCCAAAAAACAATACGACTTTATATTTGTGGAAGGAGCCGGAGGCGTAAGGGTGCCAATAACCATGAACTTTGACATGGCAGACCTGGCAAAGCTCACAGGTTTTCCCGTTTTGGTAGTGGCACAGCCAGGGCTTGGCACCATAAACCACACATTGCTCTCAATAGACTATTTGAAGTCAAAAGACGTGGAGGTTTGTGGCTTTCTGTTCTCTTGGACTGAAGGTACGAATTTCAGCAGCGAACTGGTGCTTAACAATGCCAAAGTGATAGAGAAAATTTCTGGGGTAGCCTTTAAAGGCGCGATACCCAAGTTATAAAAATTCGTTTTATCCGTTAAAAACCCCGCTTAATCATTTCAAATTAAAAAAAGCCACGTTATGTTGTATTTATTTATTTATTTTTGAACCATATGAAAAGAATTTTGCATTTGTTGGCGCTTGGGGTGGCTGGTTTGGCAACCGCCGCAGGTGCTCCTCTTAGCCTGCAACAGGCTTTGAGCGAAGGATTAAAGGGTAATTTGGACATTCAAAGGTCAGAGCTTGGTTCCGAGGGCATAGATGCCCAAATAAACGCCGCTTTCCGCAGCTATATGCCGCAACTCACAGCTAGCGGCTCGGTAACGCGCCTTTGGGCAAATGAAGTAAATCCTATGGCAGAGCTAGGAGCTGCTCTTGGCCCCCTTATGGGCAGGCCTTATGAGGCACCTAAACCTATAAACTGGAATGTGGCCGGCGAACTAAAATTAACCCAGCATCTCTACGTGCCTCAAGTTTTAACAGGCATTGCAATGGCAAAAAAGGGCAAGGAAATAGATGCAATTGGCAAAATGGAGCTTAAAGAAGGCATAGTTTACGGCGTATCAATGCAGTACTGGACTATTGTATATATGGAAGAGAATCTGGATGTTTTGCAAAAATCAATGGACAATTTGAGCAAAGCCAGAGAAGCCATAGCCGCAATGGTAGGGCAGGGCATAGCCAAAAAAAGCGATTTGAACACAATGGATATCAATTTGGCTTCTTTGAGCACTCAAATAGACAACTTGAAAGTTCAAATTCAAACCCAGAAAGATGCTCTTTTGCAAATTATGGGACGTACTCCGGGAGAGCAAATTGAGTTAACAAGCCGCTTAAACATAGAGGCCAGAAATTCAGGAGATATAAACGGTGACCCTTTGCAGAGTTCCGTAACTTTAAAAAGAATGGAGCAAATGGTAAAACTCCAAGAGATGAGCATAGACCTTACAAGGCAAAAAATATATCCGAATGTAGTGGCTTTTGCAAGCTACGGTACGCAAGCCAGCAGGGAAAAATTTGATTTTTTCAATAAACCTCAAGACAAATTCGCAGATAACGGCACTGTAGGAATAGCAGTTTCCGTTCCGATTTTTGATGGTTTTTCAAATAGCGCGGAATGTACCAACGCACGCATTCAAAAAAGGCAGCTTGAACTTGATATGGAAAAGCAGAGGCTTGCGCTGCAGGCTACCTATAAAAGCGCAAAATCCACGTTAGCCAACGCAAGAATACTGGTTGCGCGCAACAAGGAAAACGCAAAGCTTGCCGAAGAAAATTATTTTATGAAAGAGCTTGAGTACAAAGAACAGGTTGCGCCGATTACGGATTTGCTGACAGCAGACAACAATATGCAAACGGCCCGTTCCAACGTTGTAAACGCTCTTTACACAGAAAAAACAGCAGAACTTGCGCTGGAGCAGGTTTTGGGAATTTTACGCCAAAGAACAGAATAGGAGAGAAACATGAAAAAGTCTTGGTTTGCGCTCATCTTGATTATAGCAACGGTTGCGGGAGCATTCGGTTTGCTAAATCACAATAAAAACAAAAAAATGGATATGCTGCAAAAGCGTTCCAGCACTACAATGGATGTTCCCGTTGTTATTAACGAAGTCGGGCAGCGAAACATGGCGCGCTCCATATCCATAAACGGGGTTTTGCAGGCAAAAAAGCAAGTTGTTGTGCTTTCCGAGACTGCGGGGCAAATTGAAAGAATTTACAGAGAAGCCGGCGACGTGGTTTGGCAAGGCAGCTCGCTCGCGCTTGTGGATGCTACAATTATTTCCACACAGCTTGCGACAGCCAGAGCTAATCTGGAAAATTCAAAAAGAGACTTGGCGCGCTTTAAAAACCTTGCCCAAAGCGGCGCGGCAACGCAGCAAACAGTTGACCAGCTTACCCTTGCGGTTGAGGCTGCCAACACGAACGTTGTGGCATTGCAAAAGCAACTGAGCAACACCACGGTGAAAAGCCCGCAAAAAGGCGTTGTGATTGCGAGAATGGTAGAAACAGGCTCTGTGATTGGCGGCGGTTCGCCTACTTTTAAAATAGCTGATCTTTCCCAAATGATAATGAATGTTGGGCTTACAGAGAGGGAAGTTGTGCAGGTTAAGCTGGGGCAATCAGCGACAATTCACATAGATGCAATGAACAGGGATTTTCCGGCTGTAATAAGCAACGTGGGTGTAGCGGCAGACATGAGCGGCAGGTACAACATTGAGGTTTTGATTTCCGGTGATATAAAAGACAGCGGGCTTCGCCCGGACCTTTCCGGCTCTGTCAGCTTTGATTTTCCTGTAACGGAAAACGCTATTGTTATTTCGAGAAACGCTCTTGTGAGCGGAGTAAAAGACCCAAAAATTTATTTGGTAGACGATAAGAATAAAGCTGTTCTGAGAAAAATTGCCATAAGCTCCGTGGAAGGCACAAATGTGATTGTGGAGAGCGGTCTGTCTTTGGGCGAGCGTATTGTTGTAACCGGCCACCAGAATTTATATGAAAATGCCTCGGTGAGGATTTTAAAATGAGTCTCTCGGAACTGTCGATTAAACGCCCAACATTTATTGTTGTTATATTCACGGTTTTGGCATTGCTTGGCACAATAAGCTACAGTACTTTGCGCTATGAGATGATGCCAAACATAGATTTTCCGATATTCATAGCTATATGTATTTATCCGGGAGCCAATCCCTCGGAAGTGGAAAATTCTGTGACAAAAATACTGGAAGAAACTCTTTCCGGCGTGCCTGGCGTTATAAATATACGAGGTATGTCGCGGGAAAACGCCTCTATTATAATTGTTGAGCTAAAAGCCGGCGCAGATATGGAAGCTGCGCTGAACGAAGGCTCCAGGCTTGTAAGTACGGCGCGAATGCGATTGCCGGATGATGCTCAGGATCCATCGGTTATAAAAATAAACTTCAATGCGATGCCCATTTTAAATTACGCTGTTAGAGCGGACAATATTTCTGCGACGGATTTGCATGACCTTTTGACTTACCGCTTGATACCTGAATTTTCCAGCGTTCCGGGCGTGGGCGAAGTATATTCAATGGCTTCCATGCAGCGCGAAATCCAGGTGAATGTGAACCCTGCGAAATTGCAGTCGCAAAATTTATCGCTTTTGCAAGTTGTGAACACGGTTACAACGAATAATTTGAATTTCCCTGCCGGTAACATAAGAACGGACAGCTTAACCAGCACAATAAGGCTTTCCGCAAAATATATTAAGGTAGAAGACATTGCAAACACTGTGATTAAGCGAAACGCAGACGGCTCGCTGCTGAAAGTTGGCGACGTGGCGGAAGTTGTGGACGCAGTGAAAGACGTTAAAGGATATTACAGGCTGGACGGGCAGCCGGCAACCGGTTTATATATATCCAAACAGGATGATGCAAACACCGTTGAAGTTTCCAAGCTGGCAAAAGCAAAAGTAAAAATGCTGGAAGAACGCTACAAAGAGCAGGGGCTTAAATTCGGGCTTGCAATGGATGGCTCGGTGATAATTCAAAACGCCGCAAACGCAGTTGTTTTTGATTTGTCTTTGGCGGTGATATTTGTAACAATACTCATGCTGTTCTTTTTGCATTCCTTCCGCAACAGCGTTATAGTTATGGTTGCTGTTCCGCTTTCCATTATCACAACATTCATAGGGCTTGCTGTTATGGATTTCACTTTGAACATAGTGACCTTGCTTGCGCTTTGTTTGATGATAGGAAACTTGGTTGACGATGCCATTGTGGTTTTGGAAAATATTTACCGGCACATGGAAATGGGAAAATCTCCATTGCAGGCATCTCTTGATGGTATTAAGGAAATAGGGCTCAGCGTAGTTTCATTGACGCTAACGCTTTTGGTGGTGTTTTTGCCGATTGCAATCGCTCCGGGCATACTTCGCCCTGTGTTCCAGGCATTCTCTATAACCATGTCTGTTTCGCTTTTGGTCTCTTTGCTTGTGGCATTTACCGTTGTTCCCTTGATGACAAGCTCTTTTGGCAAACTGACAAAGATTGAAAATAAGGGCATTTGGGGCAGCTTGCTTTACTGGTTTGAATCTTTTATAGACCTGTTTAAAAGGCTGGTCATATCGGTTTTGGAATGGGCTTTGAGCAATCGCATTAAAACTTTGATTATAGCCGTTTTGCTTTTTGCAGCATCCATTGCTCTTTTGCCGCTGGGCTATATAGGTTTTGAAATGGTGGCAAACGGAGATAACAACGAAGTAAACGCTAATCTAGAATTTGTCAAGGATATTTCTGTTGGGCAAAACAATGAGATAACAAAGCAAATTGAAAAAGAAATTTTGCAGATTCCCGAAGTCACAAGCGTATATGCCGGTGTTGGAGCGAGCAGTTCGCAATTTGGCAGCGGCGGAACCTACACAACCAATATGGGCATAAAGCTGGTTGATAAAAAGCTTCGCAAAAGAAGTTCCGAAGAATTTGCCGCAGACCTTGAAAGGCACATAAATTCCAATTACGCCGGGGTTAAGGCTACCGTTGTGGCGGCTGCAATGATGGGCGGCGGCGGAAGCGGCGGCGCTCAGGCTCCAATACAAATAGTTTTGCAGGGCAGCAACAGAGATGAATTGCTTGCGTTTGCCAGCACAATGGTGGACACTCTTTCCAAGGTAGAAGGCATTCGCAATATGAAACTCAGCTCGGATTTGGGCGCGCCGGAAGTTGTGGTTGAGATAGACCGTGAAAAAATGGCAAGGCTCGGTTTGGACTTGGGCTCTGTTGGCGGCACTTTGCAATACGCTTTTGCCGGCAACACAAATGCGCAATTCCTTAAAGGCGATTATCAGTACGATATAAATATACGCTTTGACAACTTTGACCGCCGCAGCGCAGAAGATGTTGGCAATTTAACAATGATGAGCCAGCTTGGGCAGCAGGTTAAGCTAAAGCAAATCGCAAATATCACCGAAGGCACCGGGCCAAACATGATGGAGCGTTATGGCAGAATTCCCTCCATCACGCTGCAAGGCAACATAGAGGGGCGTTCAATAGGCGACATAGGCAAAGACCTGGAAGTAAAATTGCAGGAAAAGCTGAAAAACGAGCCTGATATTACGTATCAGACAGAAGGCATGCTTAAGAACATGGCAGATTCCTTCAAGGCGTTGATTTTAGCTTTGATAGCTTCCATAATTTTGATTTATCTGGTTATGGTCGCGCTTTATGAGAGCTATCTTTATCCGTTTGTGATTCTGTTCTCCATTCCGCTTTCGGTTATAGGAGCGTTGTGGGCACTTGCGCTGACCGGCAATAACATGAGCATATTCGCGATGCTTGGCATAATAATTCTTGTGGGTTTGGTTGCCAGAAACGCAATATTGGTTGTGGACTTCACAAACCAGATAAAAAAACAGGAAAACAGTGTTTACAAAGCTTTGCATAAAGCGGTTGAGATTCGCTTCCGTCCAATTCTTATGACTGCTCTAGCATGTATTGTTGGCATGATGCCTATTGCGCTTGGTACCAGCGTTGGTTCCGAATGGAAAAAGGGAATTGGCTGGGTTATTATGGGTGGAATGGCAAGTTCAATGCTTCTTTCGTTCATAGTTGTGCCGGTTGTGTATAGCATGCTTGAAAGCGCAAAGATTTGGATGAAGAGAAAATTGAAAATGATACCAAAGGATGCAAAGTTTGAGTGAAATTGCCGAGCTACTACTCTAGGCTAGTGGCCAGCGTCTAGTGGCTTCCACAAAGGCTCTTCTTGCCAGTTAGTTGGGAAACCCATAGCTGCTTTGTCTATGCTGGAGTATTTTGAGAATAAAGCAGACAGTTTTTGCTTGAAAGAATGCTTTGGGTTTATGATGTTTAGCAGATAAATGAGCATGGATAATATAAAATACATTCGATTATTGGGAATCTGCCTATTGTTCAACCATTGATTTTTATGAGTACCCGGATGTACAGGAATAATTCGCATTTTTCTGTTCCATAATCTGGCGTAATGCGCACATACATTCCTAACGTAAACTAAACTGTATAGCCATGATTCAAAGGCTTTATCAAATAACCCAAAAAAACTTGCGATTTCCTGTTTCTCTTTACTCGACTTCAAATTTTTATATAACTTTGACAATGTACCAAAAGATGTTATTTCTAAAAGCATGAAAGTTGGCGGAATATCGTTTGAATATTCCTTTTTAAAAGATACTATTAATCTTTCATCACTTCGCTTGATTTCTTCCTTTACCTTTGATATCAAGGACTTATACTCACAAGATTTTGAAAATAGGTCTCTTTTTTCAAGCCAAAATGAGCCGTTAGACAAGGATAATATATGTGCCATTTTGGAGCGAAACGCTACTTCAATTTTTTCTATTTCGGCTATGATTATTTTGCGAAGATTCATATCAAATTTATAAATTTCAAACGCACTGTCAAAACTGGTATTTTCTTTGAACTTTTTATTTTGTTTGTTCTCTAAAAACGAATGCCAGTAACTGCCAAGCCTGTAATAGCTGACTCTTTCTAATATTTTTAGAGCTCGTTCTTCGTCTTGAAAAGATAATCCTCTGCCTTTAAGCAGAGCAATTTGCTCCACATACGACAAAAATGGTTTTTGGTAAACCGGTTTTAATTCCTCAGACATAATTCTCCTTAAATAAAAAGACCCACCCGATTGCGCTGATCTGACGAGAAGCGGGGTGGGTACGTTATGAATAAATATAGAAAATTTTTACCGTAAAGTCAAGGGTCAAGGCTTATTTTTTTTATTTTGCCCTCATTTAGCAAACATATAAGTTTCTACATTACACCCATGAACAAAAATTGCGAAAAAATTTTCCTCGCCTGTTTTGCCGCTTTTGCGCAGATAGCTTTTGCGCAAACAGACGATTTGTTTGAATTTAAAAGATTTCTTGCTTTGCCGGTTTTCGCTTATTCCGAGGAAACAGGTCCCGTTGTTGGCGCAGGCGCATTGATTTTTGTTTCTCCGCCCGCATCTGACGGCACCAAAGCTGGTAGCAACAATTCTACCGTGGTTATGACTTCATTCAAAAAACAGGTTACATTTATAAATAAGCATATTTATGAACCTGTGGATGGACAATGGAATTTTATTACTCATTTCTATCTCAGCAACTGGCCTGCGCAATTTTTTGGCATTGGCAACGACTGGAACGAGGATGAGTACGATGTTTATACTTCAAAAAATATTCGCTTTGACATAGTTTTGGGCAGAGATTTGTTTTCAAAGAGCAAATTCAGCTATGGAATTGAGTTTGACGCAGAGTATATAACTTTTGATTACAAGGAAATAGAATACACAAATTTAAACAATGATTTGAAAAATTCGGCAAGGCTTGGAGTTGGTTACAATTTAACATACAATAGCAGTGAAAGAAACGATTGGCCTCGCAAAGGAAGCTTTGTTCAAGTGCGGCATATATTTTTCAACGCAGAAGACAACACTGCGAGCCACAGCTTTATTTGGAAAAATCTGGACACCCGAATGTACATTCCAATGCCTTTTTTGCCCGAAGGTGTTTTGGCTTTGAGTTCATATCTGGAAGATTTTGACGGCGATGTTCCTTTTGACAGGCTTGCGCAGCCGGATGGCGTGGGACAATTGAGGGGTCTTAAGAAGGGATATTTGGCAGACAAAACTTCATGGGTTTTGCAATCCGAATTGCGTTCCAATCTTTTTTGGCGTTTTAAGGGAACTCTGTTTTATGAGCTTGCAAAGGTAGGAGACGGATTTAAAGATCTTAACGAAAATAAGTGGCACGATGCGATAGGCATAGGCGGCAGGTTTATGGTGAACAGGGATAGCAAAACTCATATTCGCGGTGATTTAAGCTTGATAGACAAGAAGTGCTGCGGAATGGCGATTAAAATCAACGAAGCGTTTTGATTTTCAGCATGGTGCTTGGCAATCAAGGTAAGATTACGGTTGAAAATTTAGAATTGATAGTTATCTGTCTAGAAACTATCACAAAAACTTGGACTTGCAAATTCTAGAAATTCTGATTCAGACGTTTAACAATAAATATCTCTTCGCATACTTATTGTCTTACGATTTTTATTGTACAACTCCTCATTTACAAGAAAACTGTTCTTTTCGTAAAAATTCAAAACACTTGAATTGTGCTCAATATCGGCATCTACTGTGAGGAAACGGCAAGCCATGTATTTTTTATTGCATTCACGAGCCATAGCACAAGCGGAATAAAGCATAAAAGACCCAATGCCTTTATATTTTCTCCGAAATTCATCGTTTGTTGCAAGTTTAGCTACCTTCATTGCAGGAATTGTCTTGAACGGATAATCCAAAGAATGCAAAGATTTTTCAGTAACAGATAATTTTATTGCATCAGCTATCAAAGACATATAGGCGATAATATTATCAGTCTTTTTTTCTCGCAATAACAATGTAAGCGCTATATGATCTTTTTGAGAACGCAAAGCATCTACTTCTAAATATTCGTTATATTCTTCAATTGAGCAATCAAATTCCGATAATTTATTCGATTCAGAAAAGCTTTCAAAAAGGAAATATTCTAACCCATTTTCAGGTGTGATTAAAGTATGGTTATCCATATTATCTCATCATGCTCAAAATAAGCTTATCATTTTTTTCAAATTCTGCTATTTTCTGCGGACTTGGCGTCCTGCGAACCTCAGCTATAACCTGCCGGACAATGTTTTTGTCCCGAATAACTGTCGCCTGTACAGGCTTAATTCTAACTGCCATAAAAACCTCTGAAATTAAATCTACCCATAAATATAGCATTATTTTCCCAAAAAAGCGCAAAAAAAATAAAAACCCTTCATTTTGCAA
>Ga0181987_10003_pt1 | contig 25340 bp, 24 predicted proteins | sample TergutCo191P1_FD_120224 | JGI IMG/M metagenome (GOLD analysis project Ga0181987, IMG submission 120224)
TTCAAAATCGAATTCCAGGACTTTTTCAAACCACTGTTTTTTGAATTTAACAAAACGACTTTGCAAAACAGGCATAAAGTAAAATTTCGCTTCTTTGCATCTGGAGCATAAATGTTCATATTGTTCAGCCAATTTTGCATAGGCACCTACAGCACCGCCTTCTTCTATGCATTGAAATAGTTTAAAATCAGGAATTTCTTCTCCTTCGTTTTCCATTAATGCGGCGCTGAATTTCATTTGGTTATGAGTGCTTGTTATAGCTTTTTGCAATTCTAACATTTCTTTTGCCGGCGGCATATTATCCAATGGTATTATATCTATGCAAATGCCCATATTTCCGCCTTTTGTGAAAATTTCGGGGAAACTTTCCTTTATAGCGGCAGTGCTTGAATTTCTAAGTTTTAAGAATCTTACGCTTGCGGCATGGTCGTTTTGCGGAGTTTGCAGAAAAAACGGCTCTTTGAATAGATGCGCATTGTTTCTTAAAAAATCATAATCATGTCTGGGCATTGCCACATCTATATCATCATCATGTGGAACAAAACCCTTGTGTCGGACTGCGCCCAAAAGCGTTCCGAATATTGCGAACCATTTAAGGTTATGCTCTTTGCATACTTTTGCAAATTCATTTAGAATAGCTATCTCTGCTTGTTGCAATTTATCCAAACACATAATCTGTTCTCCCGTGTGCAATTTTCAGCAAGTCTCCAAAATTTTCCTTCACATTGTAGCGTTCCTGCAATTTCTCATACATACCGCTTGCACAATTCCACTCATCCAAAAGCGGTTGATACTTTATAGCCTGAATTGCTCTAACAACCGCTATATTCGGTTCCAAATTTTCGGTTGAAAATTCCTGATCAAAAAATGTGATTTGCTTGTTTGCCTCGTTGTAAAAAGCATTCGCAGGTACAAGCTCCCAAAAACATTTCTTTGTTTTTTCATATACCTTGAAAATAGAATCCCTTATATAATCAAACTGCGAAAGCATTTCGTTCTCATCAAGTTTGCCAGCTTTTATCTTTTCAAGCCAATAATCCCAAAGAACAGGCTCGGAATATCTGGGCATTGAAGCGGAATTTCCGTCTGCATCTAAATTTACAGGAATTGTAACTATGCCAAGTTTATTTAAAATATTGTGATTCTCGCAAACGTCTTTCAAACGAGGTTTTGCACTTGGATGCAAAGCTATTTTTCTAACGGTATTGTAATTTACCACAGTTGCAAATCTTTTATCAGACTTGCGATAAAGCGTTATTTTTGCATAATCTGTATCGCAGGTTTCTCCAGAAGTTAGGGCTTCCACCATATAGCAGCCGTGTCTCCGATCTTTGAGTTGCGATATTTCGTTTTGAGAAAGTCCATAGAAAGGTTTATTCCCAAAAAAATAGTTAGGCATAAAATTATCGGAAAAAATTTCAAGCGTAGTGCGATGATTTCCAAACGGATAATACCATTTTTGCTTTTTAAAACCCGCTTTTGAAAGTGCTTCCTTAATATGCTCATTGCCTGTTGAACTCTCGAAAATCAAAAGCAGTTTGCCAGTTGACTTTTGCAGGCAGGAAAAGTCTTTCGGTTCAAAAATAACGGTATAATCAGGTTTCTCCGTTGAGTTTTCGTTCAAAATTTTCCCGCATTTCTCTTTTAACAAATCGGTTAAAAATCCGTTGCTTAAATCCAATACGGAGGATTTTTTTTCAAAAGGATACCAGCATAAAATTCCATGATGAATCTGATTTTCCAGAATATTTTTTGCATTAACTATATTGTTGACTATAACCGCATTCACTCCTGCATTCTTCGCATATAGCAAATCTTCTGTGCTTGATATATTCCAAACATTTACTTCAACGCCCTGAGCTATAGCATCTTTAACTATGCCATTTCGCTTCATAGTACCTGCGTCAATATTCAACGCTTTCGCTCCGAGAGCCAGGCATTCTTTTGCTGTACATACTATTGCTCCTCCGCATAAAAGTGCAGTTTCTGCGTTTGGCTCCAAGCGTTTTAATGTTTGCATTGTGAAATGGTTGAATGAGCTGAATAGAATTCGCTCCAGCATTTCGTGTTTTTTTACGAGCGTTAAGGTTTTTTCTTCTATTTGAGGATAATCTTCAATTCCTGTTTTAAGTTCAATATTTATGCTTATATTTTTATGAGGTTTTAATAATTCCAGAACTTCGCTTAGAGTTGGGATTTCCATAAATTTCGGTTCGGCAATTTGTCTTTTGTTGAAATTAAACTTTTTCAATTCTTGCAATGTATAATCTTTAACCATGCCGGTTCCGTTTGAAATTCTGTCTATACGTTCATCGTGAATAACAACTATTTCGCCGTCTTTTGAAAGCTGAATATCAAGTTCAACGCCATTTGCGCCCAGCTCAACAGCCCTTGCGAATGCGTGCAAGGTGTTTTCCGGTCTTTCGCTGTATGCGCCTCTATGTCCCCAAATCTGCATTTATCTCCACTCGGCTATGCCGTTTTCAATTTGCCTGTTTTGCCCTGCACCAAATCTAATAAATTTTAATGAAGGGTATAGCAGAATGTCAAATGATTCTTGTATTGGTTCGCCCAATTTACGAAACGGCGTTTTGGCGTTTTGCGGTTTGTGTTCCAGAAAATATTCGCATTTTGAGCAATTTATGGAAATTATGGGGAATTTGCCGTTGTAAAGCGAGTCACAGTGGTTGTGGCCGTTTATAAAAGCGATGATGCTTTCGCTGTGGCGGTTCATTATTTCCATTATTTCGTTTTCTCCCCTAATCTCCTTTACCCAGGCTTGCAAAACAGCCATTGGCGGCAGGTGAGAGAAAATTATCGCCTTGCCCTTTTCCAATTCTTGGGAGAGAAAATCCAGCGTTTCTTTGCTGAATCCGTATCTCAAACGCTTGCTGTTATCGTAGCTGTTCAAAAAGATAAAACGTAAATTTTGCTCAGAAAAGTCCACGGAATAATTTGCTTCGCTTCTATTCAAATGAAGTTCGGAGGCTTCTTGCGATGTGAGAATGTCTGGGTTTTTGTTGAAGTAATTGAAGTCGTGGTTGCCCAGAGCTGCATATATGGGAATATCGTTTTGCTTTAAGTCGTTTAGAATTTTGTTTGCATATTCGCTTGTTTTTTGCTTTGAGAGTATTCCGTCTGTGAAATCTCCGAGGTGTATTACTGCGTTGATTTTGGTTTGCTTGCAGATTTGCGAGATTGCTTCTGCGGTGTGGTTCCAGGTTCCGTTTTCGGTTATGTGCGTGTCTGTGAGCAGAATGAAGGCAAGTGTATGTGGGATGGCGTTTGTTTGTTCAACGACATTGTTTGCTTCTTGCGCAATCCATTTTGGCGGGAACGCTTCGGTTTCCCACGGTTCCCAGATTTGCCGTGGCTCGTAGGCGTAGGTGTATATCCATTGGGAGTTGGGAATGGAAGGTGCGGGCATGGGGGTAAAGTAGAAATTTCTACATTACCTTTTGATGCTAAAAAAGAAAATCTTCATAAGCAGTGTGCAGAGCGAGTTTAAAGCCGAAAGATTGGCTATATATGAGTATATTCTTTCCGATCCAATATTGCGAAAGTTTTTTGAACCGTTCTTATTTGAACTGCAACCCGCAATTGACAGAAAACCCAATGATGTGTATCTAAAAGAAGTTGAGCATTGCGATATTTACCTCGGACTTCTAGGCAAAGAATACGGAAACGCTAAAAAAGGACTTTCTCCAACGGAAATGGAATACAACCAGGCATCCAAACGCTTTAAAACCCGTTTATTATTCTTAACTAGTCACAAAGATCAAGAAAGAGAAGCGAAAGAATGTAAATTTATAGCAAAAGTACAAAAAGAAGTTGTTCGCAGAAGATTTTCAAGCGTGGATGAACTTAAAGTTGTGGTTTATGCAGCTCTTGTTAAATATATGGAAACGATGGAGTTTTTAAGGGTATTGCCTTTTGATGCGACTTTTTGCCCAGCGGCTTCATGGAAAGACATTGACCGCAAAAAAGTTGATACATTTATAAATCTTGCTCGCTCAAAAAGAGGTTTGCCTTTAACTTTATCCGATAGCCTCAAGAAAATTTTCACGCATTTGCACTTGATAGACGAAAAAAATCATTTGGTAAATGCGGCGATGCTTCTCTTTGGAAAAGACCCTCAAAAGTTTTTCATAACATCAGAAGTTCGTTGCGCGCATTTTTACGGCAAACGTGTGGAAAAGCCTATTCGCTCCTATAAAGTTTTCAAAGGTAACGTCTTTGAGCTTATAGACCAGTCAATTGATTTTATTTTGCAGAAATTGGACTATTCCATTGAAACCAGGGCTGAGCATGTTTCTATCCCAGGTAAATATGAAATCCCTAAAGAGATAGTTACAGAAGCAGTCGTTAATGCCGTGGCTCACCGGGATTATACCAGTAACGCCAGCATTCAAATTATGTTATTTTCCGATCGTTTGGAAATATGGAATCCTGGTTCATTGCCAATTGGATGGTCTGTTGAAAACTTGAAACAAGTTCATCCTTCCATTCCTGCAAATCCGCTTTTGGCAGAACCGATGTATTTAGCTGGTTATATTGAACGAATGGGAACCGGAACCTCTGATATGGAAAAATGGGCCAAAGAAAATGATTTGCCTGAGCCAAAATTTAAACAAGAAGAAGATTTTCATATTATTTTATACAAAAAAGCGGACTCCCAAGGTAACGAGCCAGACTCCCAAGGTAACGAGCCAGACTCCCAAGGTAACGAGCCAGACTCCCAAGGTAACGAGCCAGACTCCCAAGGTAACGAAAGAAAAAATGATTTTTTGCGGCAGTTTGGCTTTGACAAAATTCCACAAAGAGCAAGTATTTCTCAAATTGAAGAATGGATACTTGCTATATGCAATTCTGATTACGCAACATTAAAAGAACTATCGCAAATTTTGGAAAGAAACCAAGTATTTTTGCAACAGAATTATATATCGCCAATGCTAAGCAAAGGATTGCTTAAATTAAAATATCCAGACAGCAAAAATAACCCAAAGCAAGCGTATATCGCAAGCTAATTGGCAAGTTTCTTTTTTCTATATTGCATCCCATGCAATCTAAAGTCTCAATAGTAATGCCATGCTATAACAAGGAGCAATACATTGGCAAGATGTTTGATTCCATTATTGCGCAAAAATGGGATAATATTGAGCTTATTCTTGTGAACGACGGCAGCACAGACGGTACACGCAATGTTATTGCGGATTATGAACCCAAGTTTAAGGCTCGTGGCTATGAGGTTGTGATTGTTGACCAAAAAAATGCCGGAGTATGTGCCGCTGCAAAGGCTGGGTTGGAGTGTGTAACTGGTGATTATGTTTGCTGCATTGATGCAGATGATATGCTGGACCCTGAGTACGTTTCGCTTCCGGTATCGTTTTTGGAAGAGAATATGGATTATGATTATACTATATGCAGTAGGCAAACTTACGCAATAGACAAAAATGGGAAACAACAAACCGTTTTTTTAATGAAATATTCTGAAAATCAAAAAATTACCCTAGAAAAATTTCTATTAGGATTGACAGAAAGAGCCCCTTGGGCATATATATCGCGCTTTGAATATTTTAAAAAATGTCGTATAATAGAAACTTACTTCACCGATACAAAAGGTGCGCATGAACCTGGCTTTACTATACCTTTGATAGCATTTGGCGGAAAAATTAAATTTTTGAATGAAAAACCGCTTTATTTCTTTAATTATAACGATGCGAATTCGCATTCTCGCCACAATACCCCTGAAAAACAAATTGCGCATAGAAATGAATACCTTAGATTGTGTGATATTGCGATTAATGCTTTGCCGGAAAAAGTCTTAAATTCCTCAAAAAAAACATGGCTCAAAAAAATAGGCGAACTTGGCAATTTAATTGTAATATTTATAGAAATTGCAAAATTGGAACAAGTAAAAGATATACAGGAAAGCATACTGATTAAAATTATTAATTTTATAAATGATAATTTACCTTCGCAGTATTCAATTAAACGCTCTGATATACTACAAGATCATGAGCTTATATTTGTTAATTCTGTTCGTTCTTATTTCCTTGAGGCAGATATCTATACTTTTGAGGAATTGAACTTGAGCCTGCAAAAAAGACCGAAAAGAATAATCTTTTATGGTGTCCTTGGCAAAAGAGGCAAAAAATTATTGCCCGCTTTATTGAAGTATAATATTCCTCAAATTGAATTTTGGGATAAAAACGGCGGACAGGACAGAATAAAGCAAGCAAATTTTTCCGAACTTAACGAAGATGACATGCTAGTTGTAATTCCAATGCGTAACGATATCTATGAAGAAGTCAAACAATCGTTAAAAAAATCAAAATGCAACAATATCATCAGCTATAATGCAAGTTATATATATTTACACATATATATATTTTCGCAATGCTAATTTTCATAACTAAACTTCAAATGAACACTTTTCAGGAAAAACTGCTTCAAAGGCATTTGAAACTTCTTTTTTAAAAAAATCAAAATCTATTTTGCTAGCTCCATCGTTTATGCAAATAACCTTATATTTTTGTGTTTTTACAGCATTGCATATAATTTTAGCTGAAGTTCCCAAACTATAAGCACGCCCTAAAACTTTACTTGGTTTAAATTCGCCCCTCATAATTCTAAAATAACGTACAAGCCAATCCGATACATCTTCTATATCACGAAACTTATGCAAACAAGTTTCGTGCAGCAACTCACCTTCTAAATTCCATACATATTCAAATTGGGATTTTTTATATGCCAAAGTTAAATGCGGATTAACTATATCAGAAAAATTTACCTGCCTGTAATTTTGCCAATTTATAAAACACGAATTCAATCCATATTTAGGACTAAACCATTTGAAAAAATTTTTCTTTATAACTTCATGTTTTCTAAAATGCTTGTTTATAACAGACATATTATTAAACATAATTCTGGCAAAATGCGTATCCAAGGGAGTCATATTTCTCATAAGTGCTTGATCACAAGGAATATAGTCTACAAAAAAATCGCAGTCTTTTGCATTATTAAGCAAAAACGTATCATCGTTAAAAAACACGAAATTTTCTGCTAAATTGAGAATGCGATGAATGTTAAAGGTTATTGTATGCGAGTTAAACGTAGGTAAATATTCTTGAGGTATATAATCAGAATGTTTAACAAGATTCAATTTTGGGTGTTTTACATTAAGCCACCCAGGCAAATGTCCGCAAGTTATAAAATGAATTTTATTAACCCAAGGAGCAAATTTTTCCACTCCTCTAAACCAATAAGGCAAAAGCCCCATATCTCTGTAGCGACTGTCGTCTACCTCGCTATTCTTGCTTGGCGAATATTTCGCCTTATCGGCTTGCCATTCAGGATCGTTGCCATCTACCCAGGGAATAACGAAATCTATCATTTACTAGTTGACCTCCAAAAATCTTTTCCTCTTTTCAAACCTGCATTCATGCAAATTTTTGCCATCTCTTGCGTTTTGGCAACTTCTGGCAGAACAAAGTTTACAAGTACCGATTTTGATGAAAAAGGCATTAAATATATTTTTTGCATAATCATCTCTTTACCTTCCACTCTCATATTCATATATTACCACAACAGCAGGCTTTCCGTATTTTTTTTGCTGAATCTAAAATTAAGCTTTTGAATATAGAAGCCAATGTTTCGCCAGAAAGTTCGTTCTCTTTGCGAATGTTTTCAAAAACTTGCCTTCCTGTCGGGAGTAGCTGCATAAGGAGTAAAATAGAAATTTTCGCTAAATACAGGAAACAAAATGTTTCCTAAATAATCAATTATAGTATCGTTATCTACACAAATAGCTTCGCTTTTTATATTTTGAAGCTTTTCCTTGACCTCTCTCAATATATCAAGTGAAGCAGGAAGTATAAGCAACATATCATTGCTTGTCAAACTTTCAAAATCTAGTTTCATATCAGTTGCGGCATTGTCCCATAAAATAGTTGGAGAATAAGGGGTTTCTTTTAAGAATGGAAGCAATTTTTGCGCAATTTTCCCCAATGCACCGTACCCTATTATTCTCCCGCCTTTTGGTATTTTTGGCATTTTCTCTTGAGGCTCATTAAGCAGCCATTTTTCGAATGCTTGAAAAAAAATACGTATATTATTAAAAGATACATTTTTACGAACTGACTCGGGCGAAAAACTAAAATGCTTGCAAACGAGCGAAATATATTCATCAATCCATTGTTGCCAAAAAGGAGCGGCTTCGGTAAAATTGGCAGTCCAATTGACGTATGCTTTCAATCGTCCTAGTTCTTTTAATATAAAGAGTTTCTCTTTTTGCGCAAATGGCTTATCGAGCGCTTGAATAGATAATGCAATTAAATCATAATATTTTTCCATACACCTCATATTTTTGGAAACTGTACCTATTGCTGTTGTATCTCTAGCGGCGCGATTTCTAAGATACAGACCCTTTGGTATATGTTTAAATTTCCCATTATTGCTAAACAACGGTACATTTAATTGAGGTTCTTGAGAAAAACATGGAATGGTAGAGAAGTTTTGTATTACTCTGCATCTTTCTATATAACTAGTTCTAGTTAAGTATATACAGGCTGATATTACCATTCGCTGAAAAATATAATTTTCCAATCGATTTGGACTCTCAGCAGAATGCTTCCAAATAATATTTTTCTCCGGTTGATATTCCCATTCTTTCTCCTCTAATTCACAGGATACTCCATCATATTCTCGGTTATCTTCCAGCCAACCAGCCATAATCGTAAGGTATTCGCATGCCAGTCTGTCGTCACAATCTATTGTGCAAAAATAATCCCCGCTCATGCGAAGCATACCAGTACGCACTGCTCCTGCAGGACCTTGATTAGTCTGGTCTATTATTATCACTTCATAGCCACGGGCTTTTAATTTTGGTTCCCACTCGGTTATGACTTCTCTGGTTCCATCTGTGGAGCCATCATTTACAAGAATAAGTTCTATATTGTTCCAATGCTGGTCATTTACGGATTGCAACATGCCGCCAATCCATTTAACCTTATTATAACACGGAACTATCATACTGACTTTTGATTGCATAGTATTCATTCTCCCTAGTATATCTATAACAAACGTTCTGGTGGTATGGCAAACATATTAAAGTCAAAAGAGGCGTGAGCAGGCTCATTTTTTCTTACAAATAATCTATAATCAGGATATAATTCCCTAACGAATAGAGGAATTTCGTATATATCAGGAGCTTTGTGGTACAAAGATATAGCTAATATAGGGTGGTATTTAACTATAGTTTCCCTTGCTCCATAAAGAGCATCCAATTCTGCACCTTCTACATCCATTTTTATAAAACTCGGAGGCATGTCAAACTCTGTATCATCAATACGGCAACTAATTATTTTATCATTTGACCTATAATCTACTCGCGAAGCAACCGAATTCAGAGAGATAAAGCCTACAGGCCCATTAGTATTGCTAACAGCTTTTGGAACAATGCGAATATCTTCCGATACGTTCTGAAACAAATTCTGTATTTTTTTATATGAGTTTTGATCTGGTTCAAATACCGTGATATAACGTAATTTTGGATAGTTTTGAATTAATTGCCTTACAGTATCACCGTCATATCCACCGCAATCCAGCGCATGATCTTTCTCCCCCAGTCTAAATAAATCTGTAGCGCAATACCCGGAAGAAGGCGGATAAGTTAACGCATAAAATATTGTTTTCCAGGCACGTGAATAAATATACGAATAATATTGCTCTTTTGAAGCGTTATCATGCAACATATCAATAACACTAATTGTTTTCTTGCGATCTATTTTGCTGAGGTATAAAAAAGCTGTTGGATATGGATCTGGCGTAAGTATATTATTTATCTTGCTAAATCCAGCCGATATAAGATTTTTGTTTATTTTTTCTTTTTCTTCGCCTGTAAAATATGTTTCTACAGCAACTCCAACTGGAATATCTCCTAATAAAGCAAAGCATTTATCAACGGAATATACTGGAATATTATCGATATAATACGCTTCTTCTGCTTTGCGATCTATATATGCCAATGGTATAACGCCAAATTGCACCTTCAATGCCTCTGCCATTTTAATGCCAGCCTTACCAGCTCCATATATGGCAAACGGGCCGCCATCTGTGAAGTATTGCAATTTCTTTTCAGATTCATACGAATCATATAAATCATACAGATGCTTTAATTTCATAGCATAGATTGAATGCCTTGCCATTTAAAAATCTCCTCTATATTAGCTTAATATACAAATTGTTTTTTACATGACTATAGCGAACAGGTCTCTGCTATAAGCTTCCATAATTCTTTTTTCTATATTACAGAATAAGTTAAACCTCTTCAAGGAATTAAGCGTGAATACTCAAAATGAAAATGCATGTAGTTTTGGAGTCAAAGGGCTTGGCATAAACAGCATTGCAGAGCTTTCCTATCTTTTCTCGGAATGGAAGCAATCTGGTTTTGACAAAATATGTATTTTTGGCGGAAAAGGATTGGGCAAGAAAATGGAAATTTTTCTTAATGAAATGGCTAATGTGAAAGTTGATTTTTATTGTGATAACGCAGAAAGCGAATGGAATGAAAATTGCATTAGTCCAAAACAACTTGAATCATTTAAACATCAGGTTGTTGTGTTTATTTCCCCCTATAATTACCAATCGCAAATAATGGAACAACTTTCTAAAATGGGGATAAGGCATATTATTCCTTTAGTCTCTTTCAGAATTTTTCAAGACTATATTTTAGAATGCAAAAAAATAGAAATGAAAAAATCTGAATTCGTACAGCAAGGTTCAAATAAACATAGAGGAAAGCTGGAATTGCTAGCTGATGAAAATTATGAAAAAGATGCTACAAAAGCAATAGGCAATGCATGGATTGAAACTGACAGATATTACGATGATTCTGAAAATAACTTTCATCCCGAAGGCTGCGGAATGGATGTATTCTGGGGGAAAAATTCGACATTTCTTAAATATTTTGAACAATTAGATTGTTCTAGCATAGTAGAATTAGCTTGTGGCCATGGTCGCCATATTCAAAAATATCTCAACAAGGCAAAAGCAATAACTTTGGTGGATATAAATGAAGAAAATATTGAATTTTGCAAAAAACGTTACTCGAATGATACCAAAATCAAATATGTTGTAAATGCAGGAAGTAATTTTTCAGGAATAGAAGACGCTTCTCAAACTTCCGTATTTTCTTATGACGCAATGGTTCATTTTGAATTGCTGGATATAATATCTTACATAAAAGATGCGAATAGGATTTTAACCAATGGAGGAAAAATCCTTTTTCATCATTCAAATGCTGCGTACGCTCCTGAAAAATCTTGGATTAAAAAACCTCACAGCAGAAATTTTATGTCAGCCGATATATTCGCATATTTAGCTTTACGGCATGGATTCACAGTGTTATCGCAAGATATTTTTTCTTGGGGTTATGGCATGAATTTTTATGAACATTTAGATTGTTTATCCTTATGTCAAAAAATAAGGGACATTAATTGAAAATCTCCTCAATATTAGCTGTATCATTGCTAATATTGCTCTGATTTTTGAGATTCAATGACAGCCTTTCTCTAAGCTCCTTATCATCAATCAGCATTTTTAACTTTTGTACAATGCCCTCAACATTAATATCGCAAATAAGGCCAGTCTCGCCATCTTTGATAACTTCATCAACGCTTGAATGATTAGTCACAAGAATTGGTTTGCACAATATTTTAGCTTCTTGTATGGCAACTGATAGTCCTTCATGTCTGCTTGGGTGAACATAAATATCGCAATTTGCGAAATATGGATAAGGATTTCGCTTGAAGCCGAGTAAAACGACATTCTTCCCTAAATTCATTTCATTCAACATTTGTACATACTTTCTTTCAAGCGTATCGCCGGCAATAAACCATCGTACATTATAACCAGCATTCAGCAGTTCCTTTGCGGAGTAGAATAATAAATCCGGGCCTTTATATGCTATAATTGCAGCAGATGTAAATATTTTTATGCAGTCTTTAGCTTCAATATATTCCTGAGGATAAAATTCCTTAGCGTTGCGTTCTATATACGCACTATCATTAGAATTGTAAATAACTTTGATTCTCTCTTGTAAATTTGGATAACGATTTGCAAATGAGCGTGCATTTTGTTGCGAAACGCAGATTATAGTATTCATCTTTTCCCATAAGGCATTTTTTTTACTAACAACTTTTTCATGAACATGTATATAATCAGAATGAACCCAGCATATTTTCCTAGAAGCAAAAACTTTATCTACAACTATTTGCAAAGCTATGTCCTCTGTATAAGCTACAGCAATATCATATCCTGAATATTCTGGCACAATTTTCTTTAATTCTTCCCAGTTGCGCAAGCGATCCTCTCCTTCCTGAGCATTTCTTATGCGAATATTTTTGCGAATATCGGCCATATATCCCAATCCATCTTTTCTTAGATCGGAAAGAAGCTCTTCTGAATATTTGCCAAGTTGATATAATGGCGGCAAAATATTTATATATTTCGGTATTCTATCCCAAAGATCCTGTTGAGACACATCATCCGAAAAATCAATTGCCTTTTCATAACGACGATTAGTAAGCAAAAGTTCATAATGATATTTGTCGTACGGCAACAGATTCAAAAAATTTACAAATGCATTTTGAGGACCACCAGGTTTGCTAAGGTTAGGAAATACTAATAAAATCTTTTTCATAGTTTTGGCCTTGCAGGTTCATTATTTTTTTTTAATACTATAATACAAATTCTAGTAAACCAATAAGGTAACTTTGAAATTATATTATTTTCATAGACTTTCAAAATATTAACAATATCAGTATTTTTTTCTAATGGGCCTTGTTGAATGTATTCATTTAAGATGCTAATTTCTTCTCGAGATATAGACCCCTCAATAAACTGATTTAAAACAAAAAACGAGTGAGGCATAATAGCCTTAATAGTACAGTTATTATTAGAGCAGAATTCGCTTAATTCTTTGTAGGTAGTAGCATTATTTCTTTTATTGCCCCTATATACGGCTCCATCTTGCAGAATGTGTTCAATATTTTGTACTCCTAGTGCAGCTTGGGCGTATAAATAATGCTCACGGAAAGAAAAGTCAAATGCAACTATTCCACCAGGCTTACATACTCTTAACTGTTCAGAGCAAAATTCACTCCAATTGGTAAAATGTTCCATAAACCACTGAGAAGTTACAGCATCAAAAGAATTATCTTCAAATGGAAGTTTTTTAGCGTCTCCGACTTTAAAATCAATTTCAGGATGTTTTTTTTGCAAATACTGTAATTGTTCTCTACTGATATCAAATGCCATTACATTAAAACCAGACTTTGATAAGTAAGAAGATAATCTTCCTTGTCCAGCTCCAACATCCAAAACCTTAGAGTTAGGTTCCAAATATCTAGTGTATAAAGGGAATACTACCGATTCACTCCATAAAACATCTTTGGTGCTGGCCTCATATTCTTTTGCTGCATCTTTATTTATCCATGAAAACATTGATTTGGATTTGCGATCAAATTGGCCGAGTATTTCTCCTCGTGTTGAAAATTTTTTTATATTTTTAAATCCTACCGAACGCAGCAATTCTTCTATTTCGGCACAAATTTGTAAATTTAATATACAAATCGCAACAGGGTAATTTAAATATTTGGCAATGGCATCATGATTAAAATCAGGAAAGCGCACGTCGGAAAGGAAATCCTTAATAGGTAAGTTGCTATTAGCTTCCTTATCCCAGGCAAAAAGCGGAGCACAACCGTTCTCATTTAAACAAGCCGCAAGAATTGCTCCCAATTGTCCACCACCGTAAATTATACATTGCCGATCAAACATTTCATCTCCTTAGGTGATTGTTGAATTCTAAAAGGAATATACAAAATTCTAAGTCTAAATTACCTATCGATAACTAAAGAACCCAGGACAAACGCATCTAAATTTTGTATAATCATCATAGATTTTTTAACCAAAGAGGCCTCAAATACCCCATGGAAAGCCCGATTCCGTTTTTTTTCGTGTTTGCGTGACCTGCGAGTAGAGCGCACCAAGGTCCACTTGCTAGAATACATTCTTTTTATCACCATATCAGCCATGATCTGCGGCGCAGAGACCTGGGACGACATAGAGTAAGGTACGCAGCCACTGAGGATGCACAGAAGCAAAGCTGGGAGCCTTTGCCTCTCAAGCTGGCCAGAGCGAAAGTGATTGTTTCCCTTTTGGCAAGGCTTTCGAAACTGGAAAGGGTCACAAGCAATATGAACCATGCGTTTTTTCATTATATGAAATTTCATTGCCGTGATTACGCATCGTTCGAAATATTTCTACTTTCCGTTTAAGTTATCGCTGGTGATGTGAGACTATTGGGAATTATATCCGGAACCGCAGATTTTAAGTTCATCGTATCAAAGCAGTGGCGGCATAACGGCAACTTATCAAAATGATAGGCTCTAAGCATTTCTTGATATTTTCTTAGCTTTTCGCTATTTTCCCATATATATTTCAGACCATCCCCTACATCATTCAAACTTCCAACAAGCATATAATTATCATAATCGGCACAACAACAAGTAACAGAACCGTCAAAATTTATAGATAACTTGGCAAAGACCTCATTGCATTGTTTGTGAACCATCTCAATCGATTCCTCTTTCTTAAGCTTTTGCAGGAGGATTTTATATTTTTCTGGAAGGCTATCAATTTGCGACATAATACTTGACAAGTTAGTATTGCCTATCGATACATAATCACAATGAGCAGACAATAACTTCTTAAATTTTTCCACCATTTCCGCAGATTCGTAAGTTATTGTAGTTGATGCATGAATATAAGGGTAAGCTTTATCGCCGCGCAATTCGGAAAATCTGGATATCGTTTGCACTAATTTATCAAAGCTTTCGCCATAGCGCATTTCTCCATAAGTTTTTTCATCCACGCCTTGAAATGAGAATTTTACGCTATCAACTTTCATATCTAAAATGCGTTTCATTTTTTCTTCGGTTAATAAAGAACCGTTTGTGTTAAAATGGCACAACAAACCTTTGGATTTAGTTAGCTCCAGAAAATCCATAAATTTAGGATGCAAGGTAGGCTCGCCCCAGCGACTGAAACGAATTGCTATGTTATATTTCGCAGCTTCATCAATTATCAATCGGAATAATGATTCATCCATAAATCCTGTTTTGCGCCGAAGGCTTTTCATGCCCGTTAAACAAAAAAGGCAACTAAAATTGCAGCAATTGGAGGGTTCAATATCCAGCAATAACGGCATAGAAGTCTTTTCGCCAGTACCTGCATTCAATTGCTTGTATATTGGTTGAAATGGATTTGTGCGTTCAGTCACTTATGTACCCTCCTCCCATAACCCTAAGGAATTACGCCCTGTTCCATATATTACCATCTTGCGCAGTTGACTTATAGACATATTTATAAATATACAATTTTTTTACAGCGAAATAAAAGCGGTCAATGAATTTGTAAAATCAATAGGGAAAAATGGTAATGTTATTCAAAAATTACCTTATAATTACTCTCCAGCGTTTATGGTAAAGGATTGAACATATCCCATTGCAGTTGCGTATCTGCATCAATGTAAGCGTTGCTTTGCCTGCCTATCAATTTATCTATGTCAAATGGCTGTATGCCTCCACCAGGACGTTTAAAAGTAATGTGTTCTGACGTAATAACTGTTCCAACTGGAATTGCCATTGCGCTCACAATAGAGCGTCTAGCAAATTGCCGAGCTGATTGTTCGGAACTATTATATGTTAATTCTCCATTGCCAAGAAATGAATCCGTCAATTTAATTTCAGCAAGAATGTTCACGGCATCCGCTTCATCCATAGCATGGTAATGATCATTGCCAGACAAAGTTTTGTCAAGCGTGAAATGTTTTTCAATAACTATTGCACCAAGCGAATATGCGGTTTTCAAAACATCATAGCGAGTATCAGGCTTTGTATGGTCGCTATAACCAATTATGCAGTTCGGATATTCATGTTTTAATGCAGAAATTCTGCGCAAATTAGCATTTGCGTAAGGAGTAGGATATTCAAGCACACAGTGCATAAGCATGAGCGGACAATCGTTGAACTTGCGAATTGTTTCCACAGCACGATCAATTTCCGTTTTATCAGAAGCACCAGTAGATAGCAAAATGGGTTTATTTTTACAAGCTATATGTTCAATAAACGGCAAGTTTGTTATATCAGATGAAGAAATTTTATACGCTCCCATAATAGGAGACAAATAGTCGGCAGAACAGAAATCAAACGGAGTGGAAAGAAATTCTACATTTTTTTTTATGCAATATTCAGCTAATCTCATATATTCACATTCACCGAATGAATCAAATTTACGGAATAATTCATATTGCGATAATGTCGGTTCCTCGGAAGTATCCCAGTATGCCGGAGACTTTTTTGCGGCAAGCGAATCGGCCTTGTATGTTTGAAACTTTACAGCATGAATGCCTGCAGTAGCAGCTGTATCAATCATAAACTCAGCCGCTTCAATCGGAGCAATACGCTTTTGCTCGGCAATATCGTAATAATTAACTCCAATCTCAGCTATCAATGAAAATTTCCCTGACAACGCTCGTAAAATAATTGAACTTTCCATCACTATTCTCCCAATATGATTTTAATAACACGATCAACGCCAGATTTTAATTCAACTGCCAACATAGATTCTCGCATTTCATGGCGAATTTGCGGAGTTGTTATAAGCCATTTAACGGTTTTTTCCAATGTATCGCCAGCTATATTTTCTCCTAAACCCAAGTTGATAAAACCCTTTCCTAGACTCGCAAATGTATGCATACGTTCACGAGTATTTTGTGCTATTACAATTGTTGGAATACCGAGCGATGCGGTTTCATAAATACTACGCCCTTGTCCAATTATTGCCAAATCAGCGTCTTTCATATATTTGCTTACTATATCAATATTATTATATACATGTATATTGCAATCTTCAACTGCAACAATACCGTATTTTTCAACATCGTAAGCAAGGCCAGCAATAAAATCAAAACGAATTTGAGGCATTTCATTGTGAAATTTTATAGCAAAATCGTATATTTCTTTCGTATAATTATTTGGATCGCTGCCTCCAAACATAACAAATACCCGCTTTACTTCATCGGAAAATGCTTTTGGCAAAGCCAGTTGAAATTCTTCGCGCAAGCAGGCATATTGATAACCAAAATAACAATTGGAGCGATTATCAGCAACACCTTCATACAATGCGTTTATTGTTGCATCGGCGCACAATGCTCCGTCTCCCAAATCTTCGATTGATATTAAGCGTTTGGTAAATTGCTTGATATTTAACATGTAATTTTTATCCGTATTCAAACAATCTACAACCGTAATATCCGGTTTGTTAACTTTCATGTAATCTATAAATTCTTCTTCTCTTTCAATAATGACAAGTGGAAAATTACTCGTACGGAGTTTTTCCAAACCTTCAGAATAATCACTGCGAGTTATAAAAGTTACATCATGCCCTGTTAAGCGATATGCTAGGGTAAGCGTATGATAAATGTGCCCCAAGCCCAATTCTCTGCTACCATCAGCGCGAAATGCGATTTTCCTGCGCTTGAGTATAGCCTCGCATAAGTTCCAGTCATTTGAGTTATCTATATCGGTTGTTTCAGATTCCGAAAGAGGAAAAATGCTAACATTTTTGCCTATTCTGCCGTTTTCTTTTACGCATTCACGGCGAGAAATTAGAAATGCACCGGTTTCTTTGTATTCTTTAGGCAATAATTGGCGATTAAGTCTCTCCGTATAATTCGGCACATAACCACAGGAATCTGCACGCCAAGATAAATGCGTATTATCTTCAACGCTTATTAACGTATCTAAATTTTGCTTTTTTATCTGTTCTATTGCCGACATTAGCGATTCTCGTTTGAGCATCGGAGATGTTGCTTGCAATGTTACGACATAGTCAAAAACGCATTTTTTCTCTCGTTCCATTCGTATAACAGCATCATACACAACAGGATCAAGCGTAACATCATCATTAGATAGCTGCGAACTGCGCTCAACTGCGTCAACATCAAATTGACTTACATACGTTAACACTTCATTATCATCAGATGTGACGGCAATGTCTGTTATTGCCGAACAGGTTATGGCATTTTGCAGAGCATACCATATAAGCGGCTTCCCGTGTAAAAACCGCATATTTTTACGAGGTATGCCTTTTGAGCCTTTTCGTGCTGGAATTACTGCTAAAATCTTCATTGCATTTTCCTGATTGCCATTGTCAAAATATAGAAATTTCCTACGCAACCTTGTACCAATAGCTTTTCTATATTATTATCCTTAAGTTTCATCTTGGAGAACAAAATGAGCAAAGGTCTTACAGGCAAGCCAATTATAATTTTCTGTGCTGGAGTATTCGGCGGACGTGCTTTGGAGCATTTTGGTAGTGACAGAGTGCATTGTTTTGCGGATAATTTTATGCATGGGCATGAATTTAGAGGAAAGCCCGTTATATCCTTTGAAAAATTAGTGGAAATAGCATCTGATTATGATGTTGTTGTTGCGGTAAATTCTTCAGTAGAGCGTAACATTCTTATACAATTGACAAATGCAGGCATAAAAGCAAAAGTATTCCAAGAACATATTGAAGACATATATAATTACGAAAGCAACCCTGAAATTGCCAAATTTCACAACATTCACAAAGGCAAGCGTTGCTTTCTTATTGGAAATGGTCCGAGTTTGCGTAGCGAAGATTTGGATAAGCTGTATACTAATAAAGATATAACTTTTGGTTGTAATACTATATATAAAATCTTTTCACAAACCAATTGGCGCCCAAATTATTATGTTGCAACTCATATTGAATCTCCATACACAGAGTCATTAGCGGCAACAGAAGTAGAAGTAAAATTTATTGCAAAACCTGAATTTGTAGCACAACGAAGTGCAAAGCATGGAATTGAAAATACAGAAAAAAAACTTAAAGATATTTTAAAGTCTGGTAAAGGTCACTATTGTTATTGCAATTTTGTGTATATTAGGGACCCTAAAAATTATTATTTTTCAAACGATTCATCTAGGGTTATTCCTGTTAGTGGAACTGTAATGATTGGCATGATGCAATTAGCAGCATATATGGGGTTTGAAAAAATATATCTTCTCGGAGTAGACGGACAAGCATATCTTGATGGCAAAAATTACGAAAACAAAAAACTTCATTTCCATGAAGATTCCGCTGTAGAAAAAAAAAGACAGTTGGAAATAGTCACAGCAAGAGCTTGTGAGAAACCATTCGAAAGGATAGCCGCCTATTATCTTACAGTAGAAGCATATTCCCGTTCACATGGCTTCTGTGTGTATAATGCGACCAGAGAAAGTATCGTAGAAGCCTTTGAGCGAGTAGATTTTGATTCTCTGTTCCTATAGCGTCAAATTTCAAAATTCCACTAAAATTCATAATCATGTTGGGTAAACTTATCAATGTAAAGCTCCATAGCGAGATTTGTTAAGTTATACCCGTAAGCTTGTTCATGAATTAGTATAGTTGAATTTGCATCAGAATTTTGTATATTCATAGAATGGAAAAATTCTGTCTAGAAAGTATATACTCTCGTTTGGGAGACGAAGAAAGTCGCTTTTTATTTGAAAACCGCCTGTGCTATAGTTTAACCAGCGATGTACAGAAGATGGTTAAAACCATTAATAGCAAAAATGCTATTTATAAAAAATTGCTTGAAACTGAAAGAAAAATTTATGTATTTGGGGCTGGGACTTTTGGCCATAAATTAGTCAAGAGTTGCCCTGAAATTTCTTGGCAAGCTTTTATAGATAATGATAAATCAAAAATTGGCAAGCCAGATGTTATCCCCATAATATCTTTTGAAGATTTTATTAAGAACTCCAAAAATGCTTTGGTTCTCATTGCAAACATTTATCACGAGCATGAAATAAAACAACAACTTATAAACAATGGCATTTCCGAAGAATTTATTCTTATTGAACGAACTGGATTGGAACAGTATTTTGATTTACCATATTTCAAGTCACAAAAAAATGAATTTTTTGTTGACGCAGGTGGTCTTAATGGTTATACTACTAAATGTTTTTTCGAATGGTTAGGAAATGCTAACGGTAAAAGTATAGTATTTGAGCCAGATCTGAAGCAATGCAATATTTGCAAAAATCATTTGCAAGGTTATGATAATGTAAAAATAGTAAACAAAGGTCTTTGGCATAAAAAAGAGACCATAAAATTTCACCTAGATCAAAATGTTCCTGCACGTAACCGAATAAGTTCCGATGGAGAAGAAATTATTGAGGTCATTAGTTTGGATGAATATCTTAAAGAGGAAAAAGGGCCGGTGACTTTCTTAAAAATGGATATAGAAGGTGCAGAATTAAACGCTTTAAATGGTGCAAAACGAATAATAAGCGAACAAAAACCAAAGTTGGCAATCAGCATTTACCATAAACCTGAAGATATATGGGAGATACCAAGCTTATTGCTTGATTTTGTCCCAGGCTATAAATTTTATATTAGACATTACTCACTTTGTGCCGAAGAGACTGTATTGTATGCATTGTCAGTTTAAACTCAATAATTATTGAATTGCTTGGAGCCAAATTTATTCTTCGCAATCTCAATGCCAGCAAATATTGCATCAAGCATGCTCTGTTCATTCGCCCGGCCTTCACCAGCTTTTCCAAATGCCGTCCCATGATCAACGGATGAACGCACCACTGGCAAACCTATGGTGCAATTTATGCCGCTCACCGAAGAATATTTGCCCGTTGCGCTATCGTATTCAAAAGCACTGAGTTTCAGCGGAATGTGCCCTTGATCGTGATACATGGCAACAACCACATCATACAAGCCTCCTTTGCATTTTATAAAAACCGTATCGGCGGGCTCTGGGCCAAACACTTTAATTCCCGCTTTCCTAGCCTCTTCGATAGCCGGAACAATTTCTTCCTGCTCTTCTTTGCCAAACAAACCATTTTCCGAGCAATGTGGGTTCAAACCTGCTACGACTATTTTTGGAGAATCAACGCCAAGCAATCGAAGACCCTCATCTGCCAATTGAATTACTTTTAGCACTCTTTCTTTTTTTATTCTCTCACAGGCTTCTCTCAAAGCACAATGCGTGGTAACATGTATAACTCTCATATTGCCGCTAGCCAAAAGCATGGCGTAATCCGGAGTTTTTGTGTAATCGGCAAATATTTCCGTATGACCGCTATAATCATGCCCTGCCATATTGATTGATTCTTTGCTTATAGGTGCTGTTATAACAGCGGAAACTTGCTTTTCCATAGCTAACTTAATAGCATAAATGATATAATTAAACGAAGATTCCCCACCCAAAACGCTGTTCTTTTTATATTCCCAACTATTAGGCTTAAGATAGCCGAGATTTATATAGTCAATAACACCAACTTGCCCCTTTGCTTCCGAAATGCTTTTTATCTCATTAAAAGATAAATCCAGCTTGCAAAAACGCACTGCATCATTCAGGGCTTCATAGTCGCCTATTACAACCGGTATGCATTTTTCATAAACATCCGCCTTGCACAATGCCTTAACTACGATTTCCGGACCTATTCCGGCAGGATCTCCCATTGTTATTGCAACTTTTGCTCTTTCCATGCGCTCGTCTGCTCCTTGTTAAATTTCCAATATCTTTTTCTTTATATCGGTTGTTGAAATGCCTTGCGTATAAGGTATATATACAACATCCACATTTTTTTCCGCAAGTATTTTTTCAAAATTATTCCACCTCTCGGTTCCTTTCCAATCGTCCCCTATAATCATTGCATTAAAACGGTATAAATCCCACAATTCAAGCTTATCTCTGGTTCGGTTTATAACTGCCTTGTCCACGCCCTTAATGGATTCTACTATTGTTCTGCGCTCCTCCTCGCAAATAACCGGACGCTTGTTCTTATATTCGAAAACTACATCGTCTCCATGCACTCCAACAATAAGATAGTCACAATGCAATTTTGCTTGGTTAATCATATTCAAATGCCCAATATGGAACAAGTCAAACACTCCATCGGTAAAGCCTATTTTATATTTTTTTACATCAGCCATTGCCTGCCTCTATCAATTTTAACTCAGAAACAGGATGGGTTTTCCTGTTTTCAGGTTTGGGCAGTTTCATATAATCGCCGTTATATCTAAAACGCAAGTAGTTATCGTAGTCTTTGGCTATGGGAAATTTCTTTCCATCAAATTCAATTTCCGTAAGTTCTTCATACCATTTTCTATAATATCCGTACTGGCTATTCGCTGCCGGAAAAGTCAATATCCTAACCATACCGGTTCTCACCGCATTTGATTTCTTCACAAACTTATTAAAACAGGAATACAGCATTTTATCTGGAATAAGATACAAAAATTTATAGGCAATTTTTTCAAATCCCCTCGCCTGCTTTTTGCCAACTTTTGACCAGAAAGTTTTTCTGTATAAAAAACATTTAAAACTATGCATGCAACGCAATAAGTAATTATCCGGCACATTGTCAAACGGGAAAATATCAACAAATACACCCTGCTCATAAGGCATAAATTCCTGATTATGCCTGACAAATTTCGTATTTTTAAGCCTGAGCTTTCCATATCCCCAGCGGTAGCCTTCCGTATTGCGATGGTCTTGAAAATAAAACTTTTCCTTATCAAGTTCAGTTTCGCAAGCTTCTCTGAATTTTTCATATTCGGGGCGCAAAAAGCCAATATCCGCATCATCATCCCACGGAATAAAGCCTTTATGCCTGGCAGCACCCAAAGCCGTCCCGCCTACAAGCAAAAATTTAATTCCGCATTTTTTGCAGATTCTATCCACTTCAACAATAAGTTCAAGCAAATTCGCCTGCAATTGCCGGAGAAGCTCCTGTGTTAGCTGTATCACACCACCCTCCAATGCCCACCTTTATCTGCGCCAACACGTTCTATTAAGCCTTTGGATTTATCTCTTTTAGCGTTTATCTGCTGCTCCACTTTTTTCAAGAACTTCAAGTACTCCGGCTTGTTGATACAGGCTTGACTTTCACTCCAACTTTGCGACATTTTCACCTCTTTTTTGGATTCAATTCCAAATATAGAAAATAATTTGGGAGTATATAGCATAGGCTATTCCGCTTCGTTTGCAAGAGGCTTAATCGAACGTATTGGCCCAGCTAAAGGCAGATATTGGAAAATTAACCAAACCTAAACTTAAATGTCAAATACACAGCTCCATCTTTCGGGCAAGGAAATTTATACCCAGAGAATTTGCAAGCGAGGCAATTTTGAATTTTTTCTAAATTCCTCATTATGAGCAAGAAAAGTGTCTCTCAAAATAAAGATTATGCAAAAATACTGCGACAGGTTGTCGCAGAAATAAAGCAAACACGTGTGATTGTAGCCAATCGCGTGAATACTTCAATAATTCAAATGTATTGGAACATAGGGAAGCATCTATCAGAAGAGGGTCTGGATAAAGGCTATGGCAGTTCAGTTGTTAAACGACTCTCTGTTGATCTAAAAGCAGAATTCCCAGATGCTGCGGGTTTTTCCCCTCGCAGTCTATGGGACATGAAACGGTTTTATGAGTTTTATTTAGGGAAACTGCCACAACTGTGGCAGTTTTTAGGTCTATCTTGGGGGCATCATAGACTTATTCTTGATAAAATTAAAGATACAAACGAAGCTATGTATTATGTTGAATCAGCCGTAAAAATGGGCTGGACTCGCAATTTACTATTAAATTTCATAAAAGCAGAAGCTTATAAAAATGCCAAATTACTGCCAAAAATAAATAGTTTTAAAAGAACTTTGCCTGAAAATTTACAAGAACAAGCAAGCGAAATTTTAAAAAGTTCATATAGCTTAGACTTCTTGGGATTAACAAAGCCTCTGAAAGAACTAGATTTGGAAAAGAGAATAGTTGAAAAAATAAAGTTATTTTTATTAGAATTGGGAGAAGGTTTTACATTCATTGGAAATCAATATAGGATTTTATCAGGAACAAAGGAATATTTTGTTGATTTATTATTTTTCAACAGAGTGTTAAAATCATTAGTTGCCATTGACTTAAAAATAGGCGAGAATGTATTTTTCTACCTTTACTTATATGCACATGAATTTCAACATAGCCGCCCATTGCAGTTCAGGCAAGCCGAACTTGACTGGCATACCAAATACGGTAAAAGAGAAGTTTGAGAATTTATCTGGACTTTCGTTTGATGATGTGCGAGTTTATTACAATTCAAATAAACCTGCGCAGTTGCAAGCACTCGCATATACCTATGGAAATCATGTGTATATAGCACCGGGGCAGGAAATGCATTTGGAGCATGAACTTGTGCACGTGGTGCAGCAGAAACAAGGGCGAGTTAAACCAACAAGAACCATAAATGGATTTCCTCTAAATGATGACCCTGTGATGGAACAAGAGGCTTCTCTTGGTGTATTTCAAATTAATATGAAAGGTAAACTTTTTCCTGTAATACAGATGTGCAGGCAAGTGCATCATATTTTTCCAAAAGAGTTATTTAGTGATCATGATGTTTGCTGGATAAAAAGTATGATGGATATGGAAAGCGAAGAGAATAAAGTTTCATTAAGTACACATCGTGGTTCTCATAATCGTTATACATCCTTAATTAAGGAGTGTATTCTTAAATATATCGCACGTAGCTCAGATATTTCTGGAGATTTAATTTCTGCGGCTAATAATTTGAAATGTCTATTGCAAAAAACGCAAGCCGATCTTGATACACTTGCATGTATGTATCCTGATTCTATATATAAATGTTTTGGAGGCAAAGCTCCAAAACAAAGCTCGCAATCACAAACTCGAAATGTTGCGCGACCATTAAGATATAGGTAGTAACAAGCCATTGCTTGCCAAATCATTCCCTACTTCCCAACCGTCGCAATAGTCTTATCGCATTCCTCAATAATCCTAGACAAACCTTCCGGAATTGGCGTTGCGCAGAATTTCAGTCTCACGTGCATTGTGCTCTGGTCAGGCTTGCCGTTGAAACTTACCTCGAAATTTGAGCTCTCCCAATCCAATTTCAAATCCTGGATTTTCCCATCCGCAATAATCCCACGATGAGGTTCTTTCTGATGCAGTTGAGTAGCATCCACCTGAACGGAAAAATCCATTTCCACTTCCTGTATGTTCATCGCCGCAGGATTGACAATTGAAATAACTGGAACATTAATAGAAGTTTTCTCGTCCATGTGAAGCTGCCTTACATGGGGGTGCCCGTCTTCGGTAAAATAGCGCCCAAGCAGCTCAAGGTTGCGAGCCTCAAGCATTTCCATGGCGGCATTCACAGAATACTGCA
>Ga0181987_10653_pt1 | contig 25328 bp, 23 predicted proteins | sample TergutCo191P1_FD_120224 | JGI IMG/M metagenome (GOLD analysis project Ga0181987, IMG submission 120224)
CGCTTCCTTGGTATTTTTTATAAAAATAATCAGGAACGCTGCCGAAACGGCCAGTACCAGGCTTATGGACATTGCTCTTATTTGAAAAGATAGCGAGTGTATGCGCATCATATCATCTCCTTGTTGGGGTTTTTAGGAAAATAGAAATTTTTGGCTACACGTGACGCAAAGCCTCTGCAATCAGCTTCCCGGAGTCCGCTTCCCTGCCCAAAACATCCGCAGCCTTTTCCACAGCCTTCCGCGCGCCCGGATCCTTCACGCCAAGCTTGTGCAAGGCAAGAATTGCCTCTTGCTCCGCAAAAGGCAAGGCAGCCACGGAATTTTCGCCGGCTGTAGCGGAAATGGCAAGGGCTTTGTCTTTAAGCGCAAGAACCAGCATTTCGGATGTCTTTTTGCCAATGCCTTTTATTTTGGAAAGACCTGCGGCATTTTCCGTGGCAATCAAAGAAAGAAAATCACCGGGAGAAATGGAACTCAAAATTCTCTGCGCCATTTTAGGCCCAATGCCGCTAATTTCTATCATGTTCAAAAAAAGCTCTTTCTCCTGAGCATCCAAAAATCCGTAAAGAGTCAGGGAATCTTCACGCACAACCAAGTGTGTGAGCAAAACTGCTTCAGAACCCTCTGCCGGAAGCATATCTCCGGCGCGCGCGCTCACATTAACGCCGTAGCCTACCCCGCCGCATTCAATCACAGCGAGCAACGGTGCTTTCTGAACCAGAATTCCCTTCAATCTCTCTATCATTTCCATTCCCAGGCAGTGCCGTCTTTGCTGTCTTTGACAATAACGCCAATTTCCAGCAAAACATCTCTCAAGCGATCGCTCTCCGCAAAGTTTTTAGCAGCGCGAGCCGCGCTGCGCTCTTTGACTAAAGACTCCGCTTTTGCAATATCTTCCGCCGAGTGCTCTGCTTTTTCTTCCTTTTCAAGCAGGCGAAGCCCAAGAACGCTGTCAAACTCTTTTATAAGAGCCGCTTTTTCCTTGTCTTCTAGCGAAGTATCGGCAAGCATTAAATTCAAAATGCCTATTGCGCCGGAGGAATTCAAATCATCTCCAATGAACTGCCTGAACTTTAAGCTCCACTCTTTAGCGTCCACGCTGGACAACTGGCCTTCCACGCCAATAAAGGTCTGTGTTTTTTTTCGCAAAACTTTCAGCGATTCGCGCGCGTTTTCCATCGCTTCCCAGCTAAAATTTAAATAATTGCGATAGTGGCTAGTCAAAGAGAAAAGTCTGTATGCAATGGGGTCAAACCCTTTTTCAGTAAGTAAATCGAGTGTTAAAAAGTCTCCGCTGCTCTTGCTCATTTTTTCGGAATTATTCTCCCTCAAAAATTCGCCATGCAGCCAAAATCTGGAGAATGGCTTTCCTGTTGCGCATTCGCTTTGCGCTATTTCGTTTGTGTGATGAACTCGAATGTGGTCCGTGCCGCCGCAATGAATGTCCAGGGTTTCGCCAAGATGCGCCATTGACATGGCAGAACATTCTATATGCCAGCCCGGAAAACCAACTCCCCAAGGACTGTCCCATTCCATAGCTCTTTTGCGATCGGTTGGACTGAATTTCCACAAAGCGAAATCTGTAGCGAATTTCTTTTCTCCAAGATCTATTCTCGCTCCGCTTTTAAGGCCCAGAATATCCAGGCGGGCAAAATCCACGTATTGCGGAAACTTTAAGGAATCAAAATAAATTCCATCGCTTGTGCGGTAAGTATAGCCCTTTTCCTCAAGTTTTTCTATAAGCGCAATCTGCTCTTTTATATGGTCTGTGGCTTTGCACCAGAGAGTTGGCGGCAATACATTTAAGCGTACCAAATCCTCTTTGAATTTTTCCGTGTAAAAATCCGCTATTTCCCAAACGCTTTTGCCAACTCGCTCCGCGCCAACTTCCATTTTGTCTTCGCCGTCGTCCTGGTCGCTGGTTAAGTGGCCAACATCGGTTATGTTTATGACATGGCAAACTTTAAAGCCAAAATATTCAAGGCTTCTGCGAAGCAAATCCTCAAATAGATAAGTGCGCAGGTTCCCAATGTGGGCGTAGTGATAGACAGTTGGCCCGCAAGCATACATTTTTACTTCAGAAGCATCTTGCAAAAGAAAAAAACGCTCCTTCATGCGGCTTGCGGTGTTGTAGAGATAGAGTTCTTTTTTTATCACAGCGAAAAATCCCTTTTTATAAGTTCTTCAAGCGAAGGGCTCCTCACCGGCTCGGGCGCTGCCGCTACGGGTTCCGGCACGGGAAGAATCTTGGTAGCAACGGTGGCTCTAGGCGGCATAGGTCTTAGCACCGGCTCTGGCCTGGGTTCTATTATCGGTTCTATCTTCGGTTCTATTTTTGGTTCTATTTTGGACTCTATTACTGGCTCTATTATTGGTTCTATCTTCGGTTCTATTATTGGTTCTACCTTCGGCGGCGGCTGCGGTGGCGGTACAGGAGCAGCAACGGCTGGCTTGTCAATAAAACCGCCAGCCATAACTATTACCTTTGTTTTTCCTTTGTATTCCTCGCCGGAACCATTGCCTATTTTCAGAAATTTCACCGTGTTTTCAGGAGGATTTTGCAAAACGCAGCGATAGTACCCGTCCACTTTTGTCCAGTTGAAAAGCCTTTGAACTTCGCTAACAACCTCGTAATGAGTTCTCTCGGAATACCCCTGTTCGTAAAACTGATACACCATAAGCCTTGAAGCAATTTTATCGGAATGGTTTATCAGCAATTTATCGTTCAATGCTTTTGCCAGCTCTTTTTTTATCTCTTCCACATTGGAAGCACTGGCCTCAACCGTTGTGATAATTGAATCTCCGCTGGATTTTAGCGTTGAGCAAACATCTGCAAAGTCTATGTTTCTCTTTGTGTACTTTGTCACCGTATCCATTATGGATTGAAGCACTATTTGAAAACGCGAATCTATCAAATTGTTCACATCGTCAATAGAAGCGTTTTCCTCATCCAAAACATCAAGTATGTTTATCTGGTCTATAACAACAAGGGCATCCACATATTTTTTAAACTCTTCCATGCCCTGCGTTGCCATTTCGCGCCTGTCTGCCTCTATTCCCTCCGGCATTGTAGCAACGCCTATTGTCAGCTTGTTGGGTTTTCCGCTTTGAGCTTCCTTTGCCGCCTTCGCAACCAAAGGAGCCACTCCGGTTCCGGTTCCGCCGCCCATGCCCGTTACAACCAAAGCCAAATCTGCATTGTTGTCTTTGAAAAGCTTTACAAACCTGTCGTAATATGCTTCGCCAAGCTTCTTAGCTACCGCCAAATCGCCGCCTGCGCCAAGAAAGCTGGAATCCATGCTAAGCGCAATTTTGTTCTTAAAACCATTTTTTTCAAGTTCCTTTATGGAGCTGCCGTCAGAATTTATGCCTACGAAATCCACCAATTCGTTTTTTACATTTTGCGATTTCAGGCTCATCAAAACATTTACGCCGCAGGTTCCAACTCCGGCAAAGCACACGGATATGGGCCGTCCATAAGTTTCGCCGGCGCTCTCTATCAAAGGCTCGCGCTTTTCTTCTTCCGCCTCAAGCGCTTCCATTTGAATCAATGGCTCATGATGCGCCGCAGGCTCGGCAAGCCCTGCGTCGCGGCGTATGGTTTGCAATATTTTATTCAAGTCAACGGGCATTTAAAACCTCCGGGTTATTGGAAAATAGAAATTTCATGAAGCTCCTCCGCCAAACAGCCATCCGAATAACGGAAGCTTTGATGTTTTTCTTTTGTCCGGGGCAGAATTAGCTATAAGGCTTTGCAAAGCCCCAACGCCGGCAGAAGACAAATCGCTCCTTATTTCGCCATCCCATATCGCCACCGCTCTTCGTGCCGGAACATCAAAAACTTCGCTGGCCAGCCTTTCCATTCCTTTCAGCGGAAGCTGGCATTCCAGAACCACATATTCCGGTCTGCAAAAGTCATCGCTGCAAATAGTTTGTTTTATTTCTAGCAATATGCTGCGAATTGCCTCTCTCGCAAAATAGCACAAAACATAATTGCTTATTGTTAGCCCGGTTTTGCTTTTGTTTTTGCCCGGCAAGCCAAGCCTGCTGTGCTTAATGCTCTCTTCCGTTTCGTTTTCCAAAACGCAAGACACATATCCGAGCAAGTCATGGCAGTCATCCGCAGACAAAAGGTCTTTTGAATCATCGGAAATCGGGGCTGTCATCACCTTTCTATAAAATTCACGCATAAGATCGTAATTCTGCGTAAGCTCAAAATTGCGCTCGGTCATTTCTGGGTTTTTATGATAAAAAAGGCATAGCCGCCAAATAGCTTCTTTGAGCTTTCGGAGACCGGCCTCATTTTTATTCAAATATTTAAGATCCGATTTATCCCATACGGAAAATTCAGACATAAAATCCGTAATATGAATTAACGCTGTTCTGCCCTCTCTCTCCTTTATATTCGCAAACGCGCTGAATTCCTTTTCGCAAGAGAGAGAGACATTTATTCTATCGCCATCTTCTTTCATAACATCCAAAAGCCTTGAAAGCACGGGATGCTTGCTTATAAAGTAAGTGTTAAAGCCAAGGCTTTTTGTTTTTTTGCATTTTAAATCCATAACTCTTATAGCCGGATTTTTTTCGGTTGAAATTGTAAAATAAGGGCTTATCAAAGCTCTTATCTTTTCAACAGGAATGGGAATTTGAAACATTTTCTCCGGCCTTTTGCAATCCTCTATTCTTTTTATGTCTTCTTCCGTAATGTCCTTCAATTCGGAAAATTCCGGATTATACGGAAAAAACAGGACATCAAAAAAAGCGGCAGAAATTGTCACTTCCATTAAAGAGTCAAAATCATAGCCCGTGTCGCTTTGCCACTGGCTTATCGTGTTATTGATAAATCCGGCTATGGTTTTGATGCGGGAATCATCAATTTTATTTTGCGACACACCGGGGAAATCTTCAAATTCCTCGGTATTAAAACTGAGAGTTCCGGCATCCCAGTCCGCTTCTTCGCCATTACGTGGCTGAGAGTCTTTTGCTTTGGCAAAAATCATGTTGATTCCGTCGTGCCCAAAGTCCAAGTTGAGTTTCGCTTTTTTCGCGCTCATGTTATAACCTCGCTTCCTTGTCAATTGTGTATGCAAGCTGCCTGAAACGCAAATCCAAAACAGCCACCAAATTTATGTTCAAAGCCTTCATATTTCTTGTTAATTGCCTGTAGTGCCTAAAAGCAGTTGGCCAATAGTCGCTTTCCAAAGAAAATTTTATTTTGAAATCCACGTCATTGAAAAATACGGTTATTTGCCGCTCTGACTCGCTCGGAATCAACTGCGAAACTCTCGAATAAAGCACTACGTCGTTTTGCCTCATACTCATCAAAAAACTTGTTGCCAAAGCTATGTCGCCCGGTTTTTGAGCGTCAACAACCGGCAAATCCGCAGTATTTGCGCTATACGGATAAATTTTTCCATTGTCCGAATATATAACAGGTAGTGAATCGGAGCCACGTGGCATGAGCGTAAAAAGCGGGCTCGCTTCGTTGAATTTTATTTCAAGCTCATAAGGAATCAAGTTAACGAAAAACTCAACATCGCCGAAAATCATGCTATTGGCTTTTAGGCGGGCGCGAATTTCCGCTGTGTCTTTTGTGTAAATTTTTTCTCCATAATCATAGCCTATGATGTTTCTAAAGGAAGCTTCCGAAATCTTGTTTAAATTTTTCGGCGTTATTTTTTTGAAAGGCATAAACTGCTCCAAACTTATGCTTGGAATTATGAACACAAAAAGCGCAAAACAAAGCGCCGCCAAAGCGCATAAACTCGTAATGCGCTTTTTATTATTCACAATCCCGGTTCTAATGCCGGACTTTATCTTCAAAACACGAGTCGCAAGCGCTGCTTTTCTTTTTCTTTCGTTATAGCCTAGCATTAAACAATCTCCAAAATTTTTGCGGAAAGCGAAGTTATGTTCCCCGCTCCCATTGTAACAATCAAATCTCCTTCTTTCATCTCACCTGCCAAAAAATCTATAATATTTTCTTTTGCGCCAACAAAATGCGCATTCCTGTGCCCCCTTGCATGAGCAAAATCAAAAATGAGCTTTCCGGAAACACCTTCTATTGGTTCTTCCCTCGCTCCGTAAACATCGCATACCAAAAGAACGTCGCTGTTCCCGAAAACCGTGCCGAATTCCTCCGCATGGTCCTTTGTGCGGGAATACAAGTGCGGCTGGAACGCCGCTATAATGCGCCTGTCCGGGAAAGAATCCCTAAACGCTGCAAGGCTTGCGGCAACTTCAGTCGGGTGGTGAGCGTAATCGTCAAATATCAATGCTCCCTTTGCTTTCCCTTTGAATTCCATTCTTCTTTTTACACCGGCAAACGCAGCAAGGGCTTTTTTGGAAATTTCCACAGGAATGGATTCTTCCGTGGCAAGAGCAAGCGCTCCAACCGCATTCTGAACATTGTGCCTTCCCAAAAGCCGAATTGAAAATTCCCCAAGCAACTCTCCTCTGCAATAAACAGTGAATTCAGAACCGCTCTCAAAATAGCGACAGTTTTTGACGCTATAAATGGCCTGCGGGCTAAAACCATAAGTGATTACCGGCTTGGCAAGCCTGGATAAAACGCTTTGGCAACCGATATCGTCCTGGCATAAAACCACTTGCCCGTAAAAAGGAACTTTATTGGAAAACTCAACAAAAGCATTTTTTATATCATCCAGATCCGCATACGTGTCAAGATGATCTGCGTCTATATTTGTTATTATCGCCGAGCTTGGCATCATTTGCAAAAAGCTGTGGTCAAACTCATCGGACTCGGCAACCAAATATGAGCCTTTGCCAACAGTTGTGCCAGATCCTTTGCCTTGCACAATGCCGCCAACTATAACGGTTGGGTCTTCGCCGGCGGCTTCCAGAATTGAACCTACCATAGAAGTTGTGCTGGATTTGCCATGCGTGCCGGCTATTGCCAAAGTATATTTTAAGCGCATAAGCTCGCCAAGCATTTCCGCTCTGCGAATAACAGGAATGCCAAGGTTTTTGGCTTGGAGCATTTCCGGATTATCTCCGCGCACAGCCGAGGAATAAACCACTATTTCCGCATCTGCCACATTTTCGGCACTGTGCCCGATAAATACTTTCACGCCCAGGTTTTGCAAATATTTAGTCTGCGCGCTTTCTTGCATATCGGAGCCGCTAACCTCAAAACCGTTGTGGAACAGAACTTCCGCAATACCGCTCATTCCCGCCCCGCCAATGCCTATGAAATGCGTTTTGCGTATGCGTTTGTTCGGTATGAATTTTCCTAAATCGAGCATATATCCCTCGCAATATCGCCTGCGGCTCTGCGGTTTAATTCGCCAAGCGCACAGGCTTTTTCAGACATTGAATTTAATTTATCCCAGTTTTGCATAAGGCTCTCTATTTTTTCCCATAGGCCGTTTTCTTCTTTGTCCAGTTCCACAAACGCAGCACCGGCTTTTTCCACCGCTCTTGCGTTGTGCTCTTGATGGTTTGCGGTTGCATAAGGATACGGCAAAAGGACGGAGGCTTTTCCAAATGCGAGAATTTCTGCAAGAGTTGACGCGCCTGAGCGGGAAATTATCAAATCCGCATGCTGCATATATGCGTAAATGTTATCCAAAAAAGCAACAGCGCAAGGGTATTTGTACTTGTCGATATTCTTTGCGCCCACTTGCCAAACAACGGATACATCTTTTAATTTATCGATAATTTGCTCTATCTTTTTGTTTATGCCAAGAGCGCCCTGGCTTCCGCCGGTAATCAAAATGCGAAATTTTTTGCAGTCTGCAAAAGCTTCCGGCACCGGCAAATTCTCCGGCATTTTGCGAACCGGAGACGCAACATAAACTTTTTTTGCGTATTTAGCGCATATTTTATTCGCCACTCCCATAACGGCATTGGGCTCTATAACGTAAAACGGCACCTTGTTAAAAATAGCCGCAAGCATAACAGGCAAAGCAACATAGCCGCCGGTTCCCACTACGAATTCGGGTTTTTCCTTTTTCAGCAGCTTTGACGCCTCCCGCACGCAAGAGAGCAGTTTAAGCGGCAGCATCAAATTTTTAATTACGCTGTTTCTCGTTAAAGGAACCGCATTAATATGCCGATAATCAAACTTGGAGGAGAGTAATTTCTCTTCCATGGAAGGGGCGGCGCGGCCCGCGAAAATGATATTGTATTCACCGGCGAGATTCTCCGCAACGGCGACAGCCGGGAATATGTGGCCGCCTGTGCCGCCACACGCAAAAAGAGCAGTTTTCATTTTGTTTTATCTCCGGTTAAAGAAGACAATTGCACCAGCATTCCCAAAAGGAAAAAATTCATAGCCAAATTCGCTCCGCCTGAGCTTACAAAAGGCAAGGGCTGCCCGGTATTGGGAAGCAGTCTCAAATTAACCCCTATATGAAAAAGTATATTCATAGTGAAAATAATCGCAATGCCCCAAGCTATATTTTGAGCAAACATCGAATCCCTGTCTTTCGCATTTATTTTAGCCGCAATTAAGAAGCAGGCAAATAAAAATCCAGCCATAGCAAGCGTAATAGGAAGCATTAGCCACATTCCAAGCTCCTCGCCCAAAACGCTGTAGGCAAAATCGTTACGTGCCCCGAACAAACGGTATTTTATTGTTCCCCTGTCCAAGCCCTTGCCTATAATTCCGCCGTCTGCCATAGCCTGCAAAGCTTCGTTTTGCTGCTCATTGCCAGTGCCGCCTTCATTGAAAAAACTCCAAATTCTGTTAATGCCGTGAATTCCTGCAATAGAGCTGCCCTTATCCAAATTTGCTATGGAATACATTATAACAGCCGGAATTACCAAAGCGGCAATCATCACAATGCGAGGCTTTATGCTCATCTCTTGCAGAAACAGCATAAAAAATATCAGCAGCATATAAATTATCATCATGGAATAATTAGGCATAAGAAACGTGAAAAAACCAACGGATATAAAAGCCAAAAGCGGAAACCCGAAAAATTCCCTGCACAATCTCATTTGCCCGTTAATCTTCATGTCAACCATAAGCTTTGCCGTAAAAATCATAAGAAAAATTTTCACAAATTCCCCAACCTGAAAAGGCCTTGAAAAAACAGACAGTTGCCGCCGCATCTGAGTTATGGCATTGCCATCCATCGCAGGCCCTATTTTTTCCCATGAACCGTCTCCCCATATTGCGAAAATTTGCAAAAACATGGCAAACAGCAAAAGAAGAAAAGCGAAACTAAAACCATCCTTGTTCCACAGTATTTTTTGACCCTGCGAAAAACGAATCGCATAACGCCGCCACATAGACACAGGCACTAAAAAGCCTATTACAAAAAAAACAAGCGGCATAAGCACGTTTTCAACCGCAAAGCTCTTGAATGGAATATGGTTTCTATCTAAAGTGCTGATGCTTATGTAAATTCCAATAATTGAAAATAAAACAGGAAGCATCAAAAGCGACCACTTGCCAAACTTCATTCTTTCCCACACATTATTGAAATAATCAAGCAAGTAAACCATCGCAAACCTCTTCAAGTTTCATAGAACGAGATGCCTTTACCAAAACCGTGTCATTTTCACGGATTAAAAATTTCATAGCGTCTATAGCGTTTTGCTTGTCTTCAAAATATTTTATTCTGGCCGGCTTAAGCCCGGCCTGCTCCGCTCCTCTGCAATACTCTTCTGCGTCTTTTCCTATCGCAATCAAGCAATCAATGGATAGTTCCGGCAGCACTGAGCCTATTTCCCTGTGGTACTTTTCGCTATGCAAGCCAAGTTCCTTCATATCGCCCAAAATTGCGATTTTGCGGCCTTTGCCAGGCATATTGGAGAGCGTTTGCAAAGACATTTTCATGGAATGAGGGTTTGCGTTGTAGCAATCTGATATAACGGTAATTCCGTTTTTTTTGAGAATCTGCATTCTCATGTCGTACGCTTTTACTTTAGATAGGGCTTCGGCAATCATGCTTTTTGGCATTTTGAAAAGTTCGCCAACGGCAATCGCAGAAAGAGCGTTGTACACGTTGTGCATACCGGGAACAGAAAGCTTGAACCATGTGCGCGCTATGCGAAAGCTTGCGCAGCCATTTTCCCATAAAATTTCATCCGGCTTAACCATCCCTCTATTCACACCGTAAGTTATCACGCTGTATTTTGAAGAACTGCGAATTTTTGAAAGCATTTTATCGTCTGCGTTTATTATTAGATACCCGCTTTTTTCAATGCCTTCCGCTATTGACTTTTTCTCTTTGAGCACGCCTTCCAAGCTTCCAAGGCCCTCCAAGTGAGCAGGCCCCACATTTGTAATCACTGCGATGTCCGGAACAGCCGCCTGGGTTAATTGGCGAATTTCGCCGGGAAGGCTGGTTCCCATTTCTATAACAGCAGCCTCATGCTCTTTTTTCAAGCCCAATAGCGTCATCGGAACGCCAAACAGGTTGTTCAGGTTTCCCTTTGTGACAAGCGTGTTGCAATGTTTGGAAAGCACAGCGGCTATCATCTCTTTTGTAGATGTTTTGCCTGCGCTGCCAGTTATGCCAACAACTTTCAGGTTCGGGAATGTTTTTCTGTAGCCTCTGGCGAACTTCAGCAATGCCTTGGTCGTGTCTTCCGTAGCGAGCGCAAGCGGAATTTTCCCTATTTCTGCTTCCGTCATATTCACAACTGCCATAATTGCTCCTTTTTTAAATGCTTCTTCAATAAACCCGCCTTTGTGCGGATTGAAATTTTTTCCAACCAATGCCCAAAAAATATCTCCCTTTTTTATTTCTCTGGAATCGAAATTTAGGCACGCTTTTTGCATATTTATTTTTTGCGGGATATCCGCTATAATCGACGTGGGGTTTTGCTGCAAAAAAATTTGCAGGAATCCTGATACGTTTATTGGCAATTTTATTCTCAATGTTCAATTCTCCTGTTTGTTTCCATTGGGCAACCGTTTATGGGCAACCGTCTATGGGCAACCACGGGGGGTTGCCCCTACGGGTTGCAATGCCTCGGTTAATTGTTCCTGGTCGCTAAAATGAATCTTTTCCTTTCCTATTATCTGGTACGTTTCGTGACCCTTGCCCGCTACTACCAGAACATCTCTCTTTTGCAGCGCTGCGGCGGCTTCTTTTATGGCTTTTTTGCGGTCTATCTGCCTTTTGTGTTTGCCTGCCGGCATTCCGGCTTCTACATCATTTAATATTTGCTCCGGGTTTTCCGTGCGGGGATTGTCTGAGGTTAGCCAAATTTTGTCTGCAAGTTTTTCCGCTACAGCACCCATTTCAGGACGCTTGGTTTTGTCCCGGTCTCCGCCGCAGCCAAATACCAGCAGCAAATCGCCTTCGCAAATTTTGCGAGCCGCTATCAGGGTTCTCTCCAAAGCATCCGGGGTGTGGGCATAGTCCACTATGGCTCGTTTGCCGTCTTTGTTTAACACAACTTCAAAACGTCCGGGAACGGAAATTTTTTCCAAAGCTTCTGTTGGCAAGCCCATTTCCTTTGCCCACTCTATTATGAGCATCGCATTCTCAACATTGTGCTCGCCAAAAAGAGACACATTTACGTTGTCTATTTTTATTCCTGTTTCGGTATTTTCAACTTTGAATTGTTTTTTTGAAATGCCTACCCTGTCTCTGAAAAATAATTCTCCATACAAGCGATTGCCATAAGAATTATCTATGTTTATAAATCCTATGCCTGTGCCCAAAAGCTCAGAAGCAAACAGCAATTTTTTTGCCTGGTAATAATTTTCCATTACTAGATGATAATCAAGATGATCGTGGCTCAAATTTGTGAACAAAGCGGTTTTGTAAGGAATTCCCATCACACGCCCTTGAGCCAAAGCATGGCTGGAAACCTCCATAACAAGCTCCGTGCATCCTGCTTTAACCGCTTTTGCCGCAAATTCATAAAGCTCCAAAAAACCGGGAGTCGTAAGGCTTGCCGCTTCTTTTTCATCGCCAAGCAAATTGTAAATTGTGCTAAGCATGGCTGTTTTTTTACCGGCATCTCTCAATATCGCATTCATCATAAACGCACAGCTTGTTTTTCCGTTTGAACCTGTTACCGCATGGCAGTTCAATTTTGAAAACGGATTTCCGAATTTCTCTTTCGCAAATAAATATCTTGTAAAAACAACGTCGTTCACATGCGCCCATCTGTCTTCAAAGCCTTTTGGCGGCGGCAATGCAGAAACAACAGAAGACGCTCCGCGCTCCAGCGCTTCCATAGCGTGAGCCATTTCCGAGCCGTCTGCGCAGGGAATGGCGAAGAACACATCGCCGGGCATCACTTTTTTGGAATTGTCTGTTAAACGGCTCATATGTTCTCCTTTAATTTTATATGCACAGTGCTTTTTCTGCCTGCGTATCCGCCCGGCTCAGGAATTTGCATATACACTTTTCCAACACCATCGTAAGTAACATTAACGTGTTCAAGCATGCCTAGCGCGTCTTTCAAAGTAAGGCCCATAACATTCGGCATAATGCCTGTGTTTCTTTGTCCATCTCTTAAAGAAAGCTCCAAATATCCTCCTACAGAATCTCTTTTTATAGTTTGCGCAACAACATAGCCCCCGGTTCTGCTCTCATCGTCAAAACGTATGTTGCAGCGCATGGTGTTTGCTTTGTCTAAAGCAGCGGATTTTGTATGCCCAATAAAAGACGCATCGTTGCACAAGCTGTCTGCCGGAGCGTATTCCCTGGCAAAAGTTACCGGAGACAGTTCCGGATGCAAATATATGAGTTCCATTATTTTTTGGAACACAGGGCCTGCTACCGTTGCGCCGGAACTGGCAGTGTGATACATGGTGACGAGGCACACAAAATGCGGATCAGATGCTCTTTCAAGCCCTATAAAAGAGGAATTGTAAACTTTGGATTTGTATTTTCCGGTGCTGTCCATAATTTGCGCTGTTCCTGTTTTGCCGGCAAATTCAAAGAAAGCGTATTTTGATTTCACGTTTTCCGCAGTTCCTCCCAAGTCCACAACGCCTTTCAGCATATCTCTTAAAAGCCTTGTGTTTTCTGTAGTGGAAATAACTCTGCGCACGGAATCCCTTTCCGTATCTGCGGAATCCGTTCCGTATTTGAGTATCAATTTGGGGTTATACAATATTCCGCCGTTTGCTATTGAGCTGAAAGCTTTTGCAACATCCAAAGAAGTCATGTCTATGGAATGCCCAAATCCTTGAGCTGCTCGCGTTCTCGAATAAGGAACCCTGTTGAAACCCTTGTGCGTAACTCCAAGCGGAAAATCAGAAGAATTCTCGTTTATTGCAAAATTCCTTACCCCATAAAAGAACTTTTCGTAGCCAATTTCTTCCAGCACATATTTTCCAAAAGCTATATTCGATGAATACACCATAGCCTCTTGCATATTGCAGCTTTTTTCCTTATGCGTGTCTTCTATCATCTTTTCTTTCGCACCTTTAGTAACTTGCCATTTGCCGTTCTCGGTATTTATTCGCTTATTTGGATTCACTCCGTTTTCCAAAGCTATAACGGCGGTGATCGGCTTAAAAATTGAACCTGGTTCAAAAGAATACAGATCAGCATCGTATTTCCCTTTACTTGGATTAAAACTGGTAATGGCAAGTATTTGCCCTGTGCGAGGATCCATAACTAAAACTGACGCGCCCGCCGCACCGAATTTCGGCACATATTCCTGAACAACGTTTTCAACTATTTCCTGAATCCGCAAGTCCAGCGAAAGATACACGTCTTTGCCGGGAACCGGCGGAATTATCTCAATTTCATTTATTGGAATGCTTCTCTTGGGCCTGACTGTTTCGTTAAAAACTCCCTTTTGCCCGCTAAGTTCTCTGGTCTTTGAGTTCACCACTCCTTTCAAAATCGCAGACAAACCTTCAAGGTGCTTATGGTAATAAATATCCTTCCATTTTTCAGACTCTTTGCCAATAAGCAATCTGTCCCAAAGCATTATGCCATTGCGGTCAAAAACTCTCCCGGATTTTGCCTCTCCGTAATTTCTCTTTTGTGTTTTGTCCACATAATAAATTTTGCCGCCAATAACTTGAATTTGAACAAGCCTAGCGATAAAAGCGACGGTTGCCAAAGAGAGAAGAATCCCTATGATTATAAGCCTGGCTTTCATTCTGCGCTCCCGGTTATTTTGGTTGCTACTCCATTCATTCCAAGCCCCATTTGCATAGCAACTTTATTTATTCTGCTTCTCGAAGACAAACTGTCTATATCCTTTTTCACCAAAGACAATTCATGGCGCAAAACAGAAACGGAATCTTTCAGAATTTTTTCCTGCAAAATCAAATCCGCAAATTTTTCATTTTCCATTTTCATGGGAACTGCCAAGGCAAAAATCATGAAAAACAGCAAAACAGTTATTATAATTAGCTTCATGGCAATCTCCTAAATTCTCTCATAAACTCTCAACGCCGCAGAGCGCGAACAGGAATTTTTTTTCAATTCGTCTGCGCTTGGCGTTAATGGTTTCTTGTTAACTTTTCTGATTTTCCTGTTGTTACCGCCGCAAACGCAAACAGGCATATTTACATTGCACAGGCAGTTTTTTTCAAAGAAAGAAAGAACATCTTTTACCGCCCTTGCTTCTTTGGAATGATAAGTTATTACGCAAAGCCGCCCGCCGCTTTTAAGGCATAGCACGGCAGCAGCAACGCTTTTTTTAATTTCCTCAATCTCGCCATTAATTTCCATGCGAATTGCTTGATACACCCTCGCCTTCAAGCTATTTAAATCTTTTCTTCTGTTGCCGTAAACATCTTCAATAGCGTTGTTCAAATCTTGCGCAGTTGCCAACGCCTTCGATAAAATGCGCTTTGCTAGGCGTCTGGACATTTCCAAATCTGAGTTTTCCCTGAGCGCTTTTGCCAATTCATCTTCCGAAACCCGTCTCAAATAATCAAGCGCATTTTCTCCCTGAGTCGCATCCATCCGCATATCCAGCGGCTCGTTGCCGGCAAAGGAGAAGCCTCTGTTGCCGGATAGGTGGTGAAAGCTAATTCCCAAATCGTAAAGTACGCCGCCAAGAGTCTCCGGTGCAAGCTCTGTTCCCAAATTTGAAAACGGCATATGGTGATAGACTATTTTTTCTCCAAACCTTGCAAGCCTTGGTTTTACCGCATTTATAGCGTCTATATCCCTGTCAAAGCAATGAAGCCGCCGACCCTCGCCCATAAGCTCGGCAATTTTTTCCGAATGCCCGCCGCCGCCGAGCGTACAGTCTGCATAATCAAAATCGAGCCTCACCTGCAAGCTCTCCACGCATTCGTTAAGGAGCACAGAAGTATGATTATAGGTCATATTCAAATCTCCCGGAATGGTCATATATTTCCGAAGCGTATATGAGAATTTTGTCTATAGCCCCGACAAAAACCACATCTTTTTCCATTTTAGCGTGTTCTTTGAATTTTTTCGGGAGCAAAAACCTGTTCTGTTTTTCGTCCAGAACAACAAATTGAGCGCTTTTTGCGGCGTTAATGCGATCTTCCGTTGACATGGCCATTATTTTTGGCCCAATCACTTCATTGTAGTAACTTTCCCTGAAAAGCATAAGAGCGCTGCCTTTGCCGGTGGCTAAATAGAATTTTTTTTCGCCTTCGGGCAGAATATCACGAAACGTGGAAGGCAACGACACTCTGCCATTGGCATCTACGACCGCATTTGCTTCTCCAACAAAGGAAATGATATTCATGTTCTTAAATATAGTTATTTTTTCAGGGAATTAACCCTTTTTTCATTGTTTTATTTTTTTTTTACCCTTTTTAACCCCTAAACAAAAAAGTTATCCAATAATATCAACAACGAATTAACAAAAATATACAAAACTACTGAACAAATGTTCAGTAGTTTTTTGAATGGTTAATGGAAAAACTTATTAAATCCCTGCCAGCAGCAGCATTCCAAACACAACGCCTGTCACAAACAACGCTGCGTAAACTGCGAAAGAGCCGTTTTGCGCCAAGCGAACGCCTCGGCCAAGCCACTGCAAAACACCGGCGATAAAGTCGCCAAAAGCATCTATAACATAGTGGTCAAAAGCCTTCAAAAAACCGGCAACGCCTTTGATTAGAAAATTACGGGTTATTGAATAATACATTTCATCAAAATAAAATTTATGGTAAATTATTCTATACCACGGCGAGCGAATGTCAGATTCCAAAGCTCTGTTCACATCCGCATTTTTGCGCGCATATAAAAACCATGCGACTGCAACGCCGAGAATGCCCATCAAAGACGCAGCAATCGGCAGCCATTCCACATGTTGCGCCGTTAGCCCGCTCAATATGCAATGCCCAATATACCCTGCGCACGCCGCAGGAATAGCCAAAATAACAATCGGAACAGTCATCCACGGGTCCTCATGCGCAGCAACATGCTCGCATCTCTGCTTGCCGTGAAAAGTCAAAAAGAACATTCTGAACATATAAAACGCCGTCAATCCACCGGTCAACAACCCGGCGAAAAACACCCCGTAATTGCCGGCCGCCCATGCAGAGAGCAAAATCTCATCCTTGCTCCAAAAACCGGAAAACGGAGGAATGCCCGCAATAGCCAAGCAACCTATCAAACAGCTAAAATACGCAAAAGGCATTTTTTTGCGAAGGCCGCCCATCGCATCCAAGCTATTGCTGTGCACAGCGTGAATAACCGCGCCGGCAATCAAAAACAGCATGCACTTGAAAAACGCATGGGTGAAAACATGGAACATCGATGCTATATAACCGCCAACGCCCAGCGCAAACATCATATAACCTAGCTGGCTCAAAGTTGAATATGCCAAAATTCGCTTTATGTCTTTTTGCGTACAAGCGATAATAGCGGCAAACAACGCCGTAAACGCTCCGATAAACGCCGCAACTTCAAGCACAGGCCCAACGCTCCCAAAAAACGGAAACAGCCTAGCCGTCAAATACACGCCAGCAACAACCATTGTCGCGCTATGTATAATTGAACTCACAGGAGTTGGGCCTTCCATCGCATTCGGAAGCCAAATATGCAAAGGGAACATAGCGCTTTTGCCCCAAGCTCCCATAAATATAAATACCGATGCAACGGCCAGCCATTGCCCATGAGAGGCTGCATCATTCCATTCCAAGAAATCATATGTGCCAAGCATTGCCCCTGTTAAAATAATGCCAAGCAAAAAGAAACTGTCTGCGAAACGGGTTAAAATAAACGCTTGCTTTGAAGCGGAAACAGCAGACGGCTTGTGATACCAAAAGCCAATGAGCAAATAGCTTGAAACGCCAACAAGCTCCCAGAAAATGTACATTTGAATAGCATTTGCGGCAGCCACCAGGCCAAGCATTGAAAAAGCGAACAAGCTGAGCAACGCAAAGAAACGTGCCGCCGAAGGGTCATCCTTCATGTAGCCAACGCTGTATATGTTCACAAAAAATGCGACAACGCTGATAACCACGAGCATCATCACGGAAATCGGGTCACAGTAAAAAGAAATTTTAAGGGTCATTGCGCCAAGAGGCAGCCATTCCCAAGACCAAAGCACTCCGGGCGTACTGTATTCAAGCGCAAGAAGCACTGCGAATGCCATTGAAAGAAAGGCCATGAATATGGAAGTGTATCCGGCAAGTTTTTTCCTGTTCAACGGGCTGAAAATTGTTCCGTTGATTAAAAACGAAAGCAGGGGAAAGAGCAATATAAGCCAACTATAATTATTCATTTTAATCCCTTTTCAAAATATGCGGATGCGCAAAATCTTTGCGCAACGGCCAGCCTTCAAAGTTTTCTTCCGTAAAAATTCGGCGCAAATCGGGATGCCCTTCAAAAGAAATCCCGAACATATCATAAACTTCGCGCTCCTTCCACTCCGCCGCCGGATAAATTGCGGTTAAGCTTTGGATCTCAGGTACATCGCGCGGTATTGAGCAATAGGCAAAAATCTTGTTCCCGTCGCTTAAATTCATCACTTGCAACACAACATCAAAATGGTCATTCCAGTCTATTGCTGTGATGTCTATAAGATAATCGTAATTTAATTCCGTTTTTAAAAAATTTGCGAATTCAATCCAATCTTCTTTTTTTATGCATACGTTTTCTGCGGCATCTGCGACGTATGGGTATTTTTGTTGGATGGTTTGCAATGCGACATTTGCAATGGACGTTGCAACATATGGTACATCCGGGAAATCTTCTTTTGGGGGTCTTGTGGGCTTGAATGCTGATTTGTATTCGGGATTTTTTTCTTTGAACTGCGCCCTTGCCTCTGCCATCTCTTCGTCTTTTATTTTTTCAAGGTCTTCCCAGGTTTTTCTTGCGGCTTCCCAACGGTCGCCTTCGTCTTTTTCTCTGGGCTTGCCTTCTTGCCACGGGGTTCGGCTGGATTCTGTTTTGCAGATTTTTTTTCTGAGTTCCAAGATTCCGTGGAACAGAGCCTCCGGGCGAGGCGGGCAGCCTGGCACAAAAACATCAACCGGAATCAGCAGGTCTGCGCCGCGAACCACGCTGTAATTGTTGTACACAAAAGGGCCGCCGCTTATGGTGCAGGCTCCCATAGCTATAGCATATTTTGGACCGGGAATTTGCTCCCACAGAGCCACCAGCGCAGGGGCCATTTTTCTTGTCACCGTACCGGCTATAATGAATAAATCCGCTTGCCTTGGGCTTGCCCTGAACACTTCGCTGCCAAAACGCGCTATATCGTAGCGGGCCATTGAGCTAGACATCATCTCTATGGCGCAGCAACTGGTGCCGTAGGTCAGCGGCCACAGCGAATTGGCTCTTGCCCAGTTTATAACCCAGTCCATGGCATTTACCAGGTATTTGCCGCCCGGAATAGGGTCTAAAATTTTCGGCGCGATATTTGTGATGCCCATAAGTAGAAGTAATCTAGAAATTCAAATTCTTACAAATCCTTATTTTTAACCGCAACCCTAAAACTTATATGGCCACCGCTTATATCAGTCGAATAAGGGTCTGTTGAATAACGGACATTATAATAGAAATTCAAGCCTTTGCGAACTTTAACAAAATTGCGGGAGCAGTTAGGAGGGCCGCTTGGGTCATAATCAGTCCAGGGAAACCGGCTATCAAAGCAATCATTTGTCCATTCCCAATATTTTTCATCCCTCAATATAACGCTTGCAACCTCAGCATATTCCCATTGAGCTTCCGTAGGTATTCTCACGGCATTTGAGTCCAAGCACATTCGCACAGATAGCTTTTTGCAAAATTCCTCTGCCTTGAACCAAGTAACCCCTTCTACCGGAAGAGTATCGTTTTTAGTTCCTTTAGACGGATTTTCTCCCCCCATAATGGTTTTATACTGCCCTTGCTTAATAAGAAACGCAGAAATATAATAGGCATCCATTCCTATTTGCGTGTTGCCGCCGTTCTCATTCGAGTGCATATATGAATTTCCGGGAGCTTCGCTCCAAACTATGTAATCTAAGCTTAAGCACTCGCTGCTGGAACTGCTAGCTTCATTTTTGGAAGAAGAGCTTGCTTTGCCCTGCGAATCGGAAGACGATTCGTTCAAAGAGCCGCCAACATCGCCAGCGAGCCCGCCGCAAGCCACAAAAAGCAAACAAAATAGCATTAACAATTTAAGCATCACTTGTAAAATAGTAAATGCGGAGTTGCACTCTCCACTTTGGTCAAAACGCCCAATGCTTCCCCTGCTTACGACTGGAGTATGAATATCGACCGCAAGGACACCTCCTGGAACATTGGCAATAAGACTTACTTGCTTTCCGTGAGATGCCTAAAAGATTAATTGTCTTAAGCTCCGATTAACAGGGTTTTAGGATTTTTCTAAATTATCCCTATGAAAAAAATACTGTTTACCGCCCTTTTCTTGTGCGCTTCGCTTTCTTTGGCTGCGCAAGACCCCGTTGCTTTGTTGAAGCAAAACGATACTGAGCTGCAAAAAGAGCTTAAAAAAAAGACACACACTGCCAAAGATATTGAAAGAATCAAATATCTGAGCAGCGGCCTTTTCGACTTTGCGAAAATGGCGGAACGCAGTTTGCCCAAGAAAACCCTGGACACGGCATCCGCAGAACTCAAAGCGGAATTTTCAAAGGAATTCCAGAGAATGATCGAGAATTCCAGTGTGCACAAATTCAAAACCACAAAATTCACCCCATCTGATTCCACTATTTACGAGGAACCAAAATACAGAAAGAATAATGATGAAGTTTGGGTTACCATACATTCGTGGAGCAAAGGCAAAGATATGCTGATGGTTTATAAAATGGATAAAACCGGCGACTCGTGGCGCGTTTGGGATTTGGTTGTGGACGACCTTTCCACAACCCGCAACTACCAGGACCAGTTCAAAAGCATTTTGGAAACGGATAAAAAAACTTTCAAAGAGTTGATTCAAATTGTAAAAGATAAAGCGGATGAATATGTGAAATAATTATGAAATTTAGGTTTATTTTTTCTTTTTCCAAAACTGAGCGCGAATTGAAAGTGCGTTTGGGAAAAAAGAACATATTCGACTTGAACCCTAAAGCAAAGGAACCAAAGAAGGCAAGCACTGCCGGCTCAGATGCCGCTAAACCCTATATAAAAAAGAAAAATCCGTATTTCCAAGCTCTTTTTGACCAAAAAGTTGAAAAAAGAATTTTGCACGCTATGGCGAAATTGACTGACAAAACGAGAACGCTTTTTTCCGTAGAGTTTGAGGAGGTTGAAATAAAGGGAACCTTGGGCGATCCTTTTTACGATGCGATAGCAATGGGAATGTCCGGCGGCAGCTATATTCCGGATTTTGAAAATAAAAACGATGGGTGGAGCGCAAAAGGAGAAGTGATTTTTAAAACGGGCTTTTTTCATTTCCTCTTTTATATGCTTGGCTTAATTTACGAATTTGCTATTTTGGCTTTTGTTTTGTGGCGCGGTTCGCGGCTTGCGAAAAAGAATCCAAATGGTGAAAATTTGGAAGGTTTTAGAAAATGGATTTTCCAGAAATACGATTCATAAACGCTCACTGCCATTTGGAGCTTACAAACCTAGCAGGCAAACTCCCACGCAATAAACCATTTTTTGAGTGGCTCTCCTGCCTTCGCAAGCACGTGGAAAATTGGACAAAAGAAGACTACCAAGCAAGTTACATAAAAGGCCTTGAACTCTCCAAAAATACTTTCGTATATGACGTAGGAAACCAGTTATCCGAACCAACTAGCCACTCACCACTAGCCACCAACCGCTTCATAGCAATGCACGAAGTAATCAAGCAGCCCATGCCGGAGCCTTGCACTCCGCATTCGCTTTACGCAACGCCTCCTGAGCTTGTTAAGCAATCGATTAAATCTTGCGCTAAAGCCGGAATCCCTTGGAGCATTCACTTGGCAGAATTTGATGATAGCGACAGGTTCAGCGATTTTTTGGATATTTTTAAAGACGAGCCTTTGCTTGTTAAAAACGGGTTTATTATTCACGGCAATTTTTTGACTGAGAGCGATTTGGATTTTATGGCGAAGAATGACATTGCTCTTGTGCATTGCCCGCAAAGCCACGAGTGGTTTGGCCATAAGGACCCAGATTTTGAAATGTGGAAAAAAAGCGGTGTGGATATTTGCATTGCCACGGACAGTTTGGCTTCAGCAGATTCTTTGGATTTAATGGAGCAAATAAAGACTTTGTTCAGGCGGTATCCAAAAGCGTTCACTCAAGAGGAAGCAATGGCGGCGGTTACTTCTGTGCCGGGAAAATATCTTGCGAAAATCATGTTTCGTTAGCTCCTTGCCATTTACTATATTACTATTTGTGCCATATGCGAAACCAATTCTCTTTATTATGCTTTTATCTCTAAACGCGCACTCTGCAGTTTGGCTGCGAATCAATCAGGCCGGCTACACGCCAGACCGTGCAAAAATTGCAGTGGTGCTGTCTGATTCCAACATCACGGGGCAAATTTGGGAACTCAAATCCGGCGGTAAAACTGTTTTGAGCGGCAAGCTTGGCGTTGCAAAAAAAGGCGATAACTATTATGTTGCGCAACCTTTTTATTATACAATAGATTTCACATCGGCAAAAACAATAGGAACATACACATTGGAACTCTCCGGAGAGTCAGAGCAAATACGCATCTCGGCAGATCCTTATTCTCTGTTTGCCAAACAAGCGCTTGCGCACTTGAAGGCTATGCGCAGCAGGCATTCGGGAGACTCTGCTGCAATAGTTCACACAGCGAAAGGAGCGTGGCAGGCTGGGGCTTGGCAAGAAGTTGCGCCTCGAAGAACTGTGGATATGAGCGGCGGGCATTACGATGCCGGAGATTACATAAAATTCACCCTGAACGAAGCGTACCTTGCCTGGCACATTCTCGCCGCATATCAGGAAAATCCGTATTTCGCGCCCGAAATGCTTGACGAAGCAAAATACAGCTTGGATTATTTGTTGAAAACATTTCCGGATGAAAACACTTTTATAATACAAGTGGGCGATGCAAACGACCACAAACAAGGCTGGCGCCTGCCTGAAAACGATGCTTTGAACGGCAAAAGACCGGCTCTGTGCGCCATTTCCAGAGCGCACATGGGAAGCACCGCCGCCGCCCTCGCTTTGGGATCTCAGGTGTTTCAAAAAATAGATTCTTCCGCCGCTACGCTTTACGCAAGCAAGGCAAAAGCCATTTATGAACGGGCAAAGAAAAACGATGCGCAGCCCTCAGCGTTTGAACGTGGCCCAACCAACGATTTTTACTTTGACCAAACCGATGACGACAACATGGCGCTCGCCGCAGCTTATCTTGGCGAAGGCAGCAAATATGCGCCTGTGCCCGGATACTGGGTAAGCTGGAGCGAATGGAATTCCTTTGCCAATCATGTTTTGGCGGAGCAAGGCAATGAGGCGGCCAAAAATCGCTTGCTTTTTGAGGTAAGCCGTTATGAGAAGGACAATGCGTGGAACGCTCCCGGCGATTATACATGGGGTACTTTGCATCGCTGGATTGGCATGGCAAACGCGCATTCAAGGGCGCATAAAGATTTGACTGCGCCTTTTTTAGGGGTTTTGGATTATGTGTTTGGGCGCAACAATTGGGGCGTGGCGATGGTTGCTTCGCACAATCTTCCAAACAGCATTCGCAATATTTACAACGGAATTTACCGTTTAACCGGCAATTTTCCGCTTGGCGCGCTTTCCGAAGGGCCTGGTGACAGGGCTATGCACAATGATATAAAAAAGTATTTTGAGAGCTTTATGGCGCACACGCCTTTAGACAAATTCAGCACAGCCGGCGCAGTATTTTACGACAGCGCAGATGATTTTATGATTCAAGAGGCCACAATAGGCGGCCAAGGCGATTTCTTGTTGATGCTTTCCATAGCTTCCCCAAAAACCAAGCCCAAAGCCATGTCTCGCAGCCCGGCTTTCCGGTGAGTTGAACGAGTTGCTGTATTCAAAAAATGCCCCAGCAAATAAAGCGGAATCGAAAGCAAATTTCCTGTTTTGCCGTAGTTTTTGAGTGAAGATTTTATGGCTAAGCTGGGATTATATTTCTCCATATATACATTCAAACTCTTAGCTTTTGTTTGAATGCCGGATTTTACCTCCAAAGGAATAAGCTCGTTTTCGTATTGCAAAAGAAAATCCACCTCAGCCTGCCCACTGTCATTTGCCCAATAAAACACTGGATAATCGGAATTTGCCTTTAATTCCTGAAACACAAACTGCTCAGTTAAAGCTCCCTTGAATTCACCGAAAATCCTATTGTCCGGTTCAAAAAAAGTTTTTATGCTTAAATCTGTTTGTGCGCACAAAAGGCCAATATCCACCATATATAACTTAAAAGCATCTCTTTGCGCAGTACGAGAAAGAGGCAAAACAGGTGTGGCAATTTGGCTGACCTTGTACACGAGTTTTGTATCAAAAAGCCAAGTCATGGCATCTTCGTAGGCGTGAGCCCTTGCGCCTTCTTTTATTTCCTTATACATGAATTTCTTTTTTTCTTTTGCCAAATGAACCGGAATAGAATTCCAAATCATTTTAACCTTTGGTACATTTACCGGGCTTACGTGCTTGGAGAAATCCGCTTCATAATCTTCCAGAATATCTTTTTGGATTTTCCTCACCTTTGCAATATCATTGAACTTGGAATAAGAAAGCACAGCGTCCGGCATTCCGCCCACATAAAAGTATATCTTTAGCAATTCCTCAAATTTTGAAGACAGAGTTTGGATCAACGGCAAGTTTTTTTCATATACCGCTTTAGGCATGCTTTCGTAGCCAAGAGCGTCTAGGAATTCGTAAAAAGAGAGCGGGTAGAGCGTGATTCTGTTCACTTTGCCAACCGGAAAGCCTCCATGCGTAGCTACGCCCAAAAAGCTTCCTGCGGCCATTATATGATATTCAGGCGCTTTTTCACAAAAATATTTCAATGAATTCAGAGCGTGTTCCGAATGCTGAACTTCATCAAATATTATAAGAGTTTTGTGCGGTTGAATTTCCATTTTAAATTCGGCTTGTAATCCAGGTATTATAAGCGAAGGCTCCAATGACTGTTCAAAATACTTGGAAAGCCCCTTTGCGGTCTCAAAGTTCGCATAAAGCACGTTTTCGTATTCATTCCTGCCAAATTCCTGCATAAGCCAAGTTTTGCCCACCTGCCTTGCGCCAAGCAGAAGCAATGGCTTTCTATCCTCGGAATTCTTCCAAGCGAGCATTTCTCTGTAAACTGACCTTTTCATGCTTATAATGTAGAAAAATTTACATTATTCATGGGAAAAATGTACGTTAAATTACATTATTCATGGGAAAAACGTTCTTGCGTGTCGAAATCTTTCAATTTCCATAAATACACAAAAGTTTTTGGCAATTTTTGCAAAAAAAGCCGCCGCTGTAGGCTCTTTTTCCCAAAAATTCAAAAAATCTAAAAAACAATATTAGGAGGGTGAACGAAAGTTCGCCTTTTTTAAATCTTTTGCTTTTATATTGATAGTCGGGAGAAAATCAGCGACCGGGCGGTTGTCGGGGATGCCTAATTTCCGTTTAGCATTGCGGTGCTCAGCTTGAACAAAGCTTGATCTCCTTTGGATAATCGCAAAATCCTTGTCGTTTACGCCCCTTTCATATAATATGCCGGAAAGTATTTTCTCCGTTTCAGCCAATTTTGCCCTTGCTTCCACACGTTCATAATCCAAAATACGTTGTTCAATAATTTTGGGCAAAAGCGATAGGTTCCTTGCGGCTATCGCCGTTTTGCGCAATCAGATAGCAGGCATAGCGCGTAAGGAGAATGTCGTCAATTTCTTTTTCGGCACCTGAACCTATTTCGACCATCTTCCTGACTTCAGGAAAATGGTTTTTGACTTTCTCGCCTGCGTTAGTACAAGCTTCTTTAGCTTTTTCAATAACTTTTGAGAAATTTTCCCACTTGGAATATCCCAACAGGTTCTGCAATTCTCTTGCGCTCCAGCAATC
>Ga0181987_10654_pt1 | contig 25236 bp, 25 predicted proteins | sample TergutCo191P1_FD_120224 | JGI IMG/M metagenome (GOLD analysis project Ga0181987, IMG submission 120224)
TTATTAAATTCTATCGGAAATTTAAAAGAAGAATTTCAAGAAACAGCAAAAGACGCTATAGGTGAATTAAATATTTTTACAGCAGATTTGACATCAACTAAAAATAAACTAAACGATGAACTTTCTTCATTACAAAATGCTCATATTAATAAACTTGAAGAAATGAAAAAGGAGTCAGATACCTTTATAAAAACTAAAAAAGAGGCTTTTGAAAAACTTGAGAAAAATTATAAAGAAAAAATAGCATTTGAAGAGCCCGCAAAAGATTGGGGTTTAATGTCGGTAAAGTATGGAGTGAGCGGAAGAAATTGGCTTATACTAAGTAGCATTATTAGCGTTATAATAATAGCCGTTATGGTATATTTAGTTATGAATTTACAAGAGATAACCGATAAAACAAGTTTATTCAATATAGTGAGGCAAGCTCTTATTTTAACTGTGATAACAAGTGTAATGGTTTATTTGTTACGGATAACAATTAAACTTGCTTTAAGCAATTTTCATCTCTCAAAAGATGCAACAGAACGGGAACGACTAACTAGGTTTTATATATCAATGAAGAATTCAAATTTAATACAAGATAGCGAAAGGCCTTTAATAATAACATCTTTATTTAGCCGATCCGATACCGGGCTATTAAAAGAAGGTTCAACTCCAGAAATGCCTAACGCCGGAAGCGTGGTAGATTTAATAAAAGAAAGCAAGCCATAGCCGCCAACCGCATCTTGAAGAATGGAAAGGGTAGAACTAAGGCGTTAATGGCTTGCTGATTTTTCCATTTCTGACGACAGTTCCAGTTCTGCTTGTTTCGTGACTTTGCTTTTTCCCTTTAACTGAAAACTTCAATCCCATCTGTTTTGCCAAAAAATCCGCAGGATTCATTATAGACTTTTCATTAGGATAATGCTTGGCATTACCAGTAATTAAAATAGCACCAGCTGTTTTATGCAAATCATAAAACACTCTGTCAGATTCATCTGTCATTTTAATAGTACTTTTTTTAGGATTCATTACAAAACCCTTTCTCAAAATTAAATTTAAATGAGTCCCTATCCTATGAGGCTCAAAAGACAATATCGGATAATTTAAAACCCGCCTGTATTCCTCTAAAATCTCTGCATTATAAAAAATTAAAATTTTCCGTTTCATTACAAGCTTTAGTATAGTTGCGCAATTTCCATCTTCAGCTAGCAAAGAAGAAACTAATATATTTGTATCTAAAACTACTTTAGTAACAGACTTAGGCTTGAGCTTTCTTGGACTTTCTGACATCAGCAATTAATGTGTTAATTTGTTTCATGCTCATTTTTGAATTTCCGTTTTTCTTGGATATGGCTTGCATTTCCTTCATATTCTGCATAAACTCCATATCTTGAAGCATCTCCTCCATCATTTCAAAATTTTTATCATTTGTTTTTACCAAAAAAAACGAAGGTTTCCCTCCACGAGTCAAAATTACCCTGCCACGCTTTGAAATAGCGGAAAAAACCGCTTGTGGCGACTTGGTAAATTCCTGGACTGATAACTGCATAAATACCTCTTTACAGAAAATACAAATTTTCCAGCCACTCCACCAGCTCCCGCCGCTCCTTTATGGCCTCCTCAAAACCCGCCTTGAAATGCTCCGGAACGAATTTGCCGTAAAGATTGGCCGTTGTGCTTATGTCGCTGTGCCCAAGCTGGTAGCTCACCATCTGCAAGGTCGCAGACTGGGAAAGCAGCTTGTTGACCGCGAAAGTGTGCCTGAGCCTGTGAGGATGGATGCCGGGGAATTGCCTGGAGAAAGCGTATCGCTTCATAAACAGTTTGATATTATCAGCCGATGTTTTGAAAATATGGCCACGCCTGAATATTTCCGCGATGGTAGGGCAAACAGGCAAAGTTCTTGCAGCAGCGGCAGTCTTGCCGCTAACAGGCTTGATGCGGCCAACAGCTTCGCCATGCAAAATAATAGCGCTTCCCCTTATGCTTTCCGGGGCTATGCTGTCCAGCTCCCCAACCCGGATTCCGGTAAGGAGCAAAAACAAAATCGAATCATGCAATTCATTTCTCGTATTCCTCAAAAACTCCAGAATCCTTCTTTGAAGCTCAACAGACAACGGCTCAACAACCTTGGTGTTTACACCGGCAATAGTTTTAACCTCCACGTCATCCCAAATGCTTGCATTCTGCAGCCACCCGTTGCGGGCCGCAACTTTGGCCATTTGCTTCAAAACTTGCAGATTGTGCTTCATGGTGCTTGCGCTTATTCGCGTTTGGCGGTTGTTGTAATTAGTTTCGCTGCGCCATGACAGAAATTTGTGAGCAGTGTCCGGTTTTAAATCGGAGGTTGTCCGCAATCCAAGGCTGCTAAAAAAATCAAGGATTACAGCCTTTTCATGCAGCATTGTCTCGCGCTGCTTGTCTGTTGTCCCTTGAGCCGTTTTTTGCTCAAACCATGCTTCCGCAAGCAGCTCAAGCGCCGCTTCCGGCTTTTCGTTTTTAGCGCCATAGCCCGACAGCGCTATTTTTTTCAAAAGCTCCTTTTTCCCGGAATCGTCAAAAGCCAAGTACGCCTGCACCGACGCCTTCACCTCTTTTGCGGTTATCGTTTCAAAAGCTTGCGGCGTAAGCACTCCCATGATAGTTTCGTGCGCGCTAAGAGCCAGTCGCAGGTATTTTGTAGATTTATTGTCGAGACAATAATACATGGGCTTGCGCCCTTTGGCGCGGTCCTGTATCTGCCCAATATCAAAAAGCATTGTCGCCATAAAACTCCCAGCATAGTCACTGCATTTGTACTGCAAAAATATACAAAAAAAGCGAAATCTGAGAGATTAAAAACGGCTTTTAGTTTCGCTTTTGAAAATTTTCCCCATCCGATGGCTTGCGAATTCGCGGCCCCAAGGCTGATAATTTACAGGGCTTGCTAGAAAATGGATTGGGCAAATCCCGAAGCAGACGCTCTACCAGGCTGAGCTATATTCCGAGGCCTTGTTTTGTCGCATAATATAGAAAAAATTAGCTGTTTATTTTCAATATTTCACCACCGCCAACCGCATCTTGAAGAAAGGAAAAATTTACCTTCCGCAAACCAACCACACAAACCAAACTACAAATCAAACTACAAATCAAGAAAAAAGCCTCCCATACACCCCCATCTGCTTTTCAATAATTGCATCCCACGAAAAATACCTTTTCACATGCTCCTTTGCGCCTTCCACAAGTTCTTTTCGCAAACCCTCGTTCTCAGCAAGCTCTTTTATCGCTGCCGCCAATGCCTCGGGATTTTTTTCCGGAACAAGCAAACCCGTTTTTCGGTCTATTACAACATCAGGTATTCCGCCCACATCGCTCGCAATTATTGGGCAGCCGTATTCCACAGCTTCAATCAAAACTACACCCAAACCCTCAGTGTCGCCTTTGGAATCAACAATTGCCGGCAAAACAAAACAGTTTGCTGATTGATATTCTTTTTCAAGATCTTCGTTAGATAATTTGCCCAAAAACACAACCTGCTCAGATGCTTGCTGTTTTAATTTTTCTGTTAAATCGCCAACGCCGGCTATGCGAATTTGAAATTTTTCCTTGTCAAGAAAATCTGCCGCCTTAATCAAATATTCAATGCCTTTGCGCTCAATATGCCGCCCTACGAATAAAATTCTGAACACGGACGTTGGCGTGTTTTTTTGCGGCAACCCGCTGAAAGTTGAGCCGTATGGCAAAATTTCAATTTTGCGAGGGTAAATTTTTTCCACGGTTTTTGCAGCGAAACCGCTGATCGCAATAACAGAGTCTGCATGTTTTATAAAAAATTTAAGGAAAGGCTTAATCCATTTTTTCTTGCGCATTAGCAAAAGCTCTGCGCTGTAAAAGGTCAAAACTATCGGCGCTTTGTAAAAGATTCTTGCGAAAAACGCCAAAAAACCATGCGGAAACGGCCAATGAACGTGAATTATTTGCGGCTTGAACTTACGGCAAGCTTTGAGCGTAAAAAACGAACCCAAAATTATATAGGGAATAGCTAAAAGTTGCAGAAAAGGGTTTCTCGCCATTTTAGACGGCGCGCCTTCATCGTGCGTTAAAAACTCCAATTTAGCCGGAGCATATCTGAATCTATGTACTTCAACTTTGTCTATTTCATGGCTTTTAAGACCCATGTACGAAGGCGCTACAACGGCAATTTCACAACCGGCGTTTTTCAAAAACGAAACAGAGGTACGCAGCCAAGGAACCTCCAAGTCAGTTTCAAATCGCGGGTAAACAGAAGTGATTAGCAGAACTTTCAAGTTTTAAAAAACTCCTTTGGCGGATATGCTGTATATATTATTCCTTCCCACTTTCGCATATCAAAAGAAGTTTTGGCTTCTATTTCTGCGCAAAATCTGTCCCAGGCAGGATTGTTGTCAACCGAGTTTACAAATAAAAAGGCTATCCCTTCATCGTTCCTTAAAAAACCGCACAAATCGCTGTGCCGCTTTTGCGTTGAAAGCACATTGACAAAATTGTCCCAAAAATTCAATCGGTCATTGCTCTCAGAAAGTTCCCGCTGAATAATGCTAAAACTGACTTCCACATAAAGAAACGGAGATTCTTCTATAACAGAGCGAACCAACTCGTCATGTATGCGCCTTGTGAAATATTCCCAAGCGTATATAAAAACTTTGTCTTTACGTTTCCGTAAAAATAGACTCAATTCTTCCGGCAGCATTATATAAATATAATTAAATTTTTTTGGCTCTGTTTGATTAAAAAATCTTTTTTCTCGCTTTTGCGCAGGTTTTCAGGGCGAGGCAACAAGCCAAAGTTGAAATTCATAGGCTGAAAATCCTCGTTTGGAGCAGTTATGGCTTCAACCAAAGCTCTTATGCATGACCCTTGAGGGAGAAGGTCGGGAGTTTTGTTTTGCAAGGCATTCGCCATGTTCCAAGCGGCGTACCACCCTGTGGCTATGGCTTCCGTGTAACCTTCCGCTCCGGTAATCTGCCCTGCGAACCAAATATTTGAATTAAATTTTAGCGTGTTGTCCAATAATTTGGGGCTTTGTATGAAGGTGTTGCGGTGCATGGAGCCTAGGCGGGCAAATTGGGCGTTTTTTAGCGCAGGCACAAGCCTGAAAATCTCTTTTTGCGTATTCCATTTGAGCCTCGTCTGGAAGCCCACCATATTGTAAAGAGTTTTTTGAGCGTTTTCTGCGCGAAGCTGTATAACTGCGTAGTGCTTGCCCAAGCCAACCGGGCGCATTGGGCCAAAGCGCAGGGTGTCTGTTCCCCGGCGGGCCATTTCTTCAACTGGCAGGCAGCCTTCAAACAATTCTTTTTTTTCAAAAGGTTTTTCCTCTAGGCTGTCTGCTTCCTGCAACCTTTTTACGAATTCCAAATAAGTTTCTTTGTCCAGCGGGCAGTTTATAAAATCCGCAGTTTCGCCTTTCTCATGCCGGTTCATTGCGAATGCTTGCGAATAGTCTATGGAATCGCTGTCTATAACCGGAGCTATTGCGTCAAAAAAGCGCAAAAATTCGCCACCTGTCAGTTCTTTTATTTGCTCGGCAAGAGCGTTGCTGCAAAGCGGGCCTGCGGCTATAAGCGTTGGAGCTTCGGAAGCAAGCTCGGCACATTCCTTGGGGTGCAAGGTTATTTTTTTGCTTTCCGCAATTAAACGCTCAACTTCTTTGCTGAACATTTCTCTATCCACGCTAAGCGATTCTCCAGCGGGAACTCTTGCTTTTTCCGCTGCTTGCAAAAGAAAGCTGCCAAGTGTTTTGAGTTCGTTTTTCAAAAGTCCATGCGCGCTTGTAGACTGCGTTCCTTTAAAACTGTTGCTGCAAACCAGTTCTGCCAAGTTATCCGTTTTATGCGCCGGAGTTTGCGCTCCTCCTTTTCGCATTTCATATAAATCAACCTCAAAACCTCTGCAAGCAAGCTGCAAAGCAGCCTCGCAACCGGCCAGTCCGCCGCCTATGATTTTTATCATTGTATAGAAGATTGCGGAATTTCTTGCATGGAATCTTCCCAGAATTTCGCCAGGCAATTGTGCAAGAAGTCTTTTGAAAAATGCAAACCGTCGCAGTCCGCGCCTCGAACAATTATGTCTTCTATAAAACGCTCAGACACCATTCCCGTTCTGTAAGAGCGAAGAAGCAGGCGATAGGCATCGGAATCAAAAGAGTTTCTTTCATTTTCATCCAAATACGGCATGGCATAGCTTGCATGCGGAGGCCAATTTTCTATTAGCCAATTCAAAACCCTGTCTGATTTTTTCTTGTCTAAAAAGTTTAGTTCGCTTTTCAGATTTTTCCAAGGAACCGAGCCTATGGGGCTGGGTTTCTTTTTCATAGATTCGTTCTCTATAAAACTCATAGCCACATTGTAGGCAGTTTTTAGAGGCAAAAGCGCTTTGTTATTCATATTAGAAATATAGTAAATGTTGGTTAAAAATAAAGACTCACTCCGAAAATGTGGTTTGCTTCCAAAACATCTCTGTTTTGGTAAGCATATTCAATAGCTATAGAACTGAATTTTACTGCAAAACCCATGCTCAAAGCATCATAGTAACCAAAGCGTACGGAAAACAATTCCTCGTACATAATTTCCAAACCCGTGCGCAGTTCCTCCGCAGAGTCGTTTCTTTTGTATAAATCTGCGGAAACAGCACCGCTAAAGCCTAAAGGCAACGCACAACTCGCAGTTATGCCGGCTTGTACCGAAAGAGGCGCGATTTCTTTTGAATCTGAAAAAATCCAGCCTAAATTATTGAAAATGGCCCCAAACGCAAAATTTTTCAGCAAATTATATTTAACTCCGCCGTCAAACAAAAGCCCTTGCATATGGTAGTCATCTATGTTCTGGTTTGCGTAGCGGGCAGTTAAGCCTGCGCTCATGGAACTGAAGTTTCTCGCTATTCCCAACTGTGTAGCCATTGTTCCCGCAGTAAAGGAAAGCCCTTCTGCCGTTAGGCCGTCTTCTGTGTAGCCCTCAATTTTGTCGTAGTTTAGCGATTCTATCCCGGCGGTTAAATGCCAGCTTCCAAAAACCGAGCCTGCAAGCAAAGATACTCTGCTTGCGCCTGTTAAATCTGAAAATTCCGTGCGGGAAAAGCTTAAAACAGGAGTATTCGCAACTGCCCCAGCAAGAGGGTTTCTCATGGCTTCGCCTGCGTTTGCAGGGCTTGCTATGCCAGCTCCCGCAAGCGCTGCTTGCCTGGGCTCGGTTGGCATGGAAAGAATTTTCATGGTACTCGCCCCTTTTTCTATATGCCAATACTCGCCGGAATACGCAAGGCTGGCCAGCAATAATGTTAAAAAAAATAGGCGACGCACAGATTTAATGTAGAAATCAATTTTCTATATTTTTAAACTCACGGAGTTTATTATGAGAAAGATTTTTGCTTTGGCAGCCACAGTTGTATCTTCAGTTTTCTTTTTTGCGTGCAATGAAGAAGCGCTTCCTATTCCATTGCCGCCGCCGCTGCAAGCTGAACAAGCCCCGGAAGAGCCTCTTCTGCCGCCTGTAGAGAACACAGAGCCTGCCGCACCGGCACCTGTACCTGCTGCTGCGCCTGTACCTGCCGCACCGGCACCTGCTGCGCCAGCGCCAGCATATGTTGTCTCCCCTCCAGCTCCAGCTTCTGCTGCTAGGGCATCAGACCAACTTAGCTCCGGCAAGTACACCATACAAATAGCGGTTTTCCCAAGCAAAGCCTCCGCATTCTCTCTGATTAAAAAAATGTCCGACAAAGGGATAAACGCATATCACGCAGAGGTTAACAACCCGGCAGGGCTAATGGGAACTTATTACAGAGTTAGAATTGGCTATTTCGATGGGAAATCCGTTGCCGAATCTTTCGCCAAAAACAAGCTGGAACCCCTTGGCTACGCATGGTGGGTTGATGAAAGCAGAAACGACAACAGATGAGCTTTATCTCATAAAATATTCGTGAAAGCTTTTCCCTGATAATATGGGATTTCGATTTTTAGAGAGGCTCTCCAAGTCATTGAATCTAATGGGGCTGTCAAAAATATATTCTTTCAGATGGTGAACAGCCATTCTTCTTTCGTATGCGAGCGGCTGGCTATACCATACGGTTCTTGTATTTGAATTTGTTATGTATTGCAAGCTTGATCCAGCTTTATAAACCCAAAAAGTATCGGCATCTGCCGCGCGAGACCATCTTATGTAAAGAGAATCGCCTTGCGCTTCGCCATAGCGAATGCCGGCTTTGTAAAAGCCTTGCGGAACCGCGCCGTTTACCGGGAGAACCGCATTAGGCAACTCTTGGGCAAAAGCCATGCCCATCAGGAAAAAAATTGCGAAAAACCTGCTATTCATCGCTTTCCGCTTCTTCTACCGAATTGCTGAACACTTCAATGTCTTTTTTGTGCTCACGGATTTTCTTTTCAATTTCCTTTGAAATTTCCGGATTGTCTTTTAAATATTGAAGGACGTTCGGGCGGCCTTGGCCTATTCTTTCGCCATTATAGGAGAACCACGAGCCGCTTTTTTGAATGAATTCCAAATCAACCGCCAAATCCAGTATGGAAGCTTCCTTTGAAATTCCCTGTCCGTAAAGAATGTCAAATTCGCACTGGGTGAAAGGCGGCGCGACCTTGTTTTTCACAACCTTGACTTTGGTTCGGTTGCCAATTGAATTTTCTCCTTCTTTTATGGTGCTCACCCGGCGAATATCCAAACGCTGCGTTGCGTAAAATTTGAGCGCGTTGCCCCCCGTTGTTGTTTCCGGGTTGCCGAACATAACGCCTATTTTCATGCGAAGCTGGTTTATGAAAATCAAAGCAGTGTTTGATTTGCTGAGCAGCCCGGTTAATTTGCGCAGAGCCTGGCTCATAAGCCTGGCTTGCAAACCCATGTGGCTATCGCCCATTTCGCCGTTGATTTCCGCTTGTGGCACAAGTGCTGCCACGGAATCCACAACAACAAGGTCTATGGCTCCGGAGCGAACCAAGGTTTCGCATATATCTAGCGCTTGTTCGCCGGTGTCTGGCTGGGAAACCAGCAAGCTTTCTATGTCCACTCCGAGCTTGCGGGCATAACTTGCGTCAAACGCATGCTCGGCATCTATAAATGCCGCTACCCCGCCTGCCTTTTGCGCTTCTGCTATGCAGTGCAAAGTTAGCGTTGTTTTGCCGGAAGATTCCGGCCCGTAAATTTCAATGATTCTGCCTCTTGGAATTCCTCCAACTCCAAGGGCGATGTCTAATTGTATGCATCCCGTTGATATTACAGGAATTTCCGCTACGGGCTCCTTGCCAAGCGTCATTATGGCGCCTTTGCCGTGGTTCTTTTCTATTTGCGCAACTGCGGCTTCCACCGCCCTTGCCTTTTCCGGGGAAAGCGTGCTTTTGCTTTCCTTGCTTGCTGCTTTTTTAGACATATTGCCTTCCTTTTGGTTTTGTCAGCACAAAATATAGTAAAAAAATACTGAACAAATGTGCAGTATTTTCGTTTTGCAAACATATGTTTACATTTTTCATTGTCACCTGGCTTGCGGCGGTTGCTGCAGCAAAACGCTTGAGCCTTTCGTTATTATGCCTTCGTGCCACAAGAGCCAGGATTTTCTGGTTAAGCCGTCTGAGTAGCCTCCGAGCTTGCCGTTTGCAGCTATGATTCTGTGGCATGGTATTAAAATTGGAATGGTGTTTTGCCCGCAAATGCTTGCGCAAGTTCTAACGGCTTTTGGCCTGCCGGAGAGCGATGCAAGCTCCGAATAACTTATGCTGACAATTGGGTATGTGTTAGGGAGAGAGTAGATTATTCCCCAAACTTTTTTTTGGAAAGCAGTGCCTTTCAAGTCTAAAAGAATTTTTGAGCGAAGCTGGTTAAACGCTCCCCACTGCTTGGCAAAATAGCTGTTCAGAGCAGAGACGCAAAGAGCCATGCAATTCCTTGCGTTCTCGCTTTGAGGAACTTTTTGCGCTAACTGGCCAAGCGTTTGCTCATGCGCCAGAAACCTTATCGCACACAAGCCCCTTTCGGAAACTTCTATGCGCAAAACTCCTATTGGAGAAATATAATCCAAAATAACCTCTTATTGTACAGCATCGGACAGGCTGAACATTGGCATATACATTGCTACAAGTATAAACCCTATGAATCCGCCGAGGAGCACTATTACAAGCGGTTCTATCATGGATGTCAAAGTATCAACTGCCGCATCAACCTCTTCATCGTAAAAATCCGCCACCTTTATTAACATATTTCCAAGACCGCCCGTTCTTTCGCCTACCGCAGTCATTTGAATTACCATGGGCGGAAAAATTTTCGTTTCGGTCATTGGGTCTGCTATGGGTTTTCCGCCGGATATTGAGCGTTGAATGTACATTATGGATTGCTCAACTTTGGTATTGCCTGCGGTTTTAGCAGTTACGGTCAAAGCGTCTGTAATCGCAACGCCTGCGTTTAAAAGCGTGCCAAGCGTGCGGGAAAAGCGGGCTATGGTTGATTTGGTCATCAAATCGCCAAAAAGCGGCGTTTTCAGCATGAAGCCATCAAATTTTAATCGAAACTTTGGGATTTTCAGCAAATACTTGAATGTCACTATAAAAGCTATAAGAGCTGTTATCCAAATTAGGAAACTATCTCTGATAACATCGGATATGCCCATAACCATTCTGGTTGGCCAAGGCAGGGAAATGCCTGCGTCTTTGAATATGCTTGTGAATTGCGGAATAACAAAAGTCAGCATTATTATCACAACAAGCGTGGCTACTATTGCTATCATCGCAGGGTATGTCATGGCTTTTTTAACTTTTCTCTTTAATCTTTCGTTTGCTTCTTGGTATTCCGCAAGCCTTAGCAGAATGCCGTCTAGAATGCCGCCTGCTTCGCCGGCAGCCACCATGTGAACATAAAGCCGGTCAAATACTTTCGGGTGCAGCGCAAGGGCATCTGCGAGGGAAGAGCCGCCGTTAATGGATTGCGTAACTTTGTGTATAACGTTTTTCAATGTGGGATTCGCAGCTTGCTCTTCCAAAATAGTAAGCGACTGGATTATAGGCAAGCCTGCGTTGCTCATGGCGGAGAATTGCCTTGTGAATCTGGCGATTTCCTTTGATTTTATTCCGGAGCCTATGGTTGGAAGCTTTATTTCTGTTGGTTTCTTTTTTATGCTCTGGATTGTCAAATGCCGGCGAATAAGCATGCTGCGGGCATCTTCAATGTCTTTTGCTTCCAACTGCCCGTCAAAATTTTGCCCGGTGCTGGAAACGGCTTTGTATCGATAAACAGGCATTTATCTCGCTCCCCCTTGTCTTAATTCTCTTTCAAGCAATAATTTTTCCAAATTCTCCGGATTAGATGACCTGCCCATAGCTACAAGGCGGTCTATTTGCCTTGCTATAACCAAATCAGCTAGTTTCATGTTCATGGTATTCATTCCGAATTTTTGGCTGATTTCAATTATAGATTCTATTTGATGAACTTTGTCGTCTCTAATCAAGGCGCGGATTGAAGGAAGAATATTCATTATTTCATAAGCCATAACACGTCCGCCGCCAAGCTTGGGGATAAGGGTTTGGCAAATAACGCCTTGAAGCACGAATGAAAGCTGTGTTCTGATGGTTTGCTGTTCGCCTTTAGGAAATGCGTCTATTATGCGGTTTATGGTTTGAACGGTTGAGTTCGTGTGCAGGGTTGCAAACGCCAAATGACCTGTTTCGGAAATGGTTAGGGCCGCTCGCATTGTTTCCGTGTCGCGCATTTCGCCTATTAGCACAACGTCCGGGTCTTGGCGAAGCGCCATTTTAAGCGCTTGGGCAAAGCTGGAAGTGTCGTTGCCTACTTCTCTTTGGTTTACCATGCAGTTCTGGTGGGTATGCAAAAACTCAATAGGGTCTTCTATTGTTATAATGTGTTCATGCCGTTCTTTGTTTATTTTATCTATCATTGCGGCAAGGGTTGTTGATTTGCCGCTTCCTGTAGCTCCCGTTACAAGCACCAGGCCGGACGGGCGCTTTGTGAACTCCGCCATTATCTTTGGCAGCCCAAGTTCTTCAAATGTTTTGATGCGTATGGGAATTATGCGGAGCGCAAGGCCAACGCAGCCTCTTTGCAGGTAAGCGTTGGCGCGAAACCTGGCGAGGTTAGCTATGCCGAATGAAAAGTCGCATTCTTTGTTTTGCTCAAAAGATTTGCGTTGCATTTCGTTCATAAGGCTATAGGCAATTCGCATGGTTTCTTTAGGGTTCAATTTTGTTTCGCCAAGCGGTTGCAGCTTGCCGTGCAAGCGAACCAAGGGCGGGACTCCCGAAGTGAAGTGCAAGTCCGAGCAATCCATTTTCACCATTTGGGTGAGCAATTCTTGAACATCGTATTGTTTAGCAGGCACTGCCGGCGCAACGCCGGGTGTTGGAGTTTGAGCTTGAATGGTATCGGACATATGGGTAAATGTAGAAAATTTCTAAATTAACCTTATGCTTGAGGGGTTACAGAATCGTTTGCAAAGCTTGCCGGCCAAACCCGGAGTTTACCAAATGAAGAATTTCCAAGGGGAAATTATATATATAGGCAAAGCCAAACGTTTAAGCAAAAGAGTTCGCAGCTATTTTGACGGCAAAGAAAAAGCCGGGCACAGAGCCGCATCACTAATGCTGCCGCACATAGCAGACATAGAATGGATAATAACGGAAAACGAAGCCGAAGCCCTGATTTTGGAAGCGAATTTGATAACCAAGCACCGACCATATTACAACGTCCGCCAAAAAGACGACAAACACTTTCCGTACCTTATGCTTACAACACAGGAAAAATTTCCCCGGCTGAAAATAACACGCCACACGCAAGATGACAATAACCTCTATTTTGGACCTTTTATAAATTCCCGTTATATGAGATTGCTTTTAGACCTGGTGCCAAGGGTGTTTCGCTTAAGAGAATGCAATTTGACATTTCCGATTAAGAAAAAAATTCGTCCTTGCCTTAATTTCCACATAGGAAGATGCTGCGCCCCATGCGATAAAATGGTAAGCGAAGAAAGGTACATGAAAAGTGTGCATGGCGCAAGAAGGCTTTTGGAAGGCAAAAGCAATGAGCTTTTGGAGGAAATGGAAAATGAAATGCAAAATGCTTCCGCAGAAATGCGCTTTGAAGACGCAGGAAAATTAAGAGACCAGATTCATGCGGTGCATAGCGCTTTTGCAAAACAAGAAGCGGACAAGGCAAATGAAACGGATTTGAACCTTGACGTGATTGCGATTTGCAGAGCAAAGGAAATAGCTACCGTTGTGATAATTGAATACAGAAACGGAATTTTATACGACAGGCGGCATTTCTATTTGGAAAACCCTTTGCAGCAGGAAGCTCCGGAAATTCTCTCGGAATTTTTGCCTAGATGGTATTTGGGAATTGAAAAAGAAAATTTGCCAAACGAGATTGTAATGGAGTTTTCGCTCGGAAAAGAGCTTGATGCTTTTGAAGCGTTTCTTCAGCAATTAAAAGGGCGCAAAATTTCGGTGAAAATTCCTATGGTTGGCGCTAAAAAAGGATTTTTGCGAATAGCGAATGCGAATGCGGAAATGCTTTTGGTTGAATCGGAGACTAACCGCATTAAATACGATGAGATGAATCGAAGCATTTTTGAATTGCAAAAGGAATTGAATTTAAAATCGCCTCCGTTTTGCATTGAGTGTTTTGACATTTCCCATTTGGCAGGAACAGAACCGGTGGCGAGCATGGTTCGCTTTTTGAACGGGCATCCGAGCAAAAGCGATTACAGGAAATATATAATTAAAATAGCGATGGGCGGCGATGATTATTCAAGTATGCGCGAAGTTTTGACACGCAGGCTAACTCGTTTGCAAAAAGAGAATGGGAATTTTCCGGATTTGCTTGTAATAGACGGTGGAAAGGGCCAGGTTGAGGTGGCGTATGGGGTTCTTAGGGAATTTCATTTGACGAGCATTCCTGTTATTGGGCTTGCCAAGCGTTTGGAGGAAATTGTTTTTCCCGGAGAAAGGCAGTCGATTTTGCTAAAGCGCAGCAACTCGGCTTTGCAGCTTTTGCAGAGAATCAGGGACGAAGCCCACAGGTTTGCCGTGAAATTTCAGAGAAAAAGACGTAAAAAGGCTTGATTAACTTCTTTAACAACTCACCTTGCCATATTCGCAAAAATAGGCTGCAGGCTTGTGTCTAAAAAGCCGGAAATCCAGCCGGGGCAAACACCCATTCCAATAATGCAAACTAGATATATGCCCAAAACAATCTTTTCCGGCATGGTAACCTTGGGCAAAACCTCAAATTTCGCATTCAACGGCCCGTTAAGCATCTTGTTCGTAGCTTGCAAAACATAAACCGCAGTCGTGGTAATGGAAAGAATCGCCAAAACAGTCACTATCTTAACATCAATGCTTTCGCTATACCAAGAACCTATGAAAATCGGAAGCTCTGCGGCAAACCCGCTAAGCCCCGGCAAGCCAAGGCCGGTAAAACCAGCTATCACAAAGCAAACCCCTATAAGCGGAATGGCTTTCATCAAGCCACCCATCTCGTCAACCATTCTCGTATGCGTTCTGCCGTAAATCATCCCAATGCAGGCAAAGAACAAACCGGTCAAAAATCCGTGCGAAAGCATTTGCAAACTCGCTCCCTTTATGGAAATCAAATTAGCTGCGCACAAACCTAGGAATATAAGCCCCAAATGAGAAATAGAGGAATACGCTATTATATATTTCAAATCTTTTTGCCTAATCGCTATAAACGCTGCGGCAACCACATTGAACAGAACAAGCCACACTATATAGGGCAACCAGAATTTTGCTCCCTCCGGCATCAAATACATTGCAACACGCAAGCAACCGTAAGTACCCATTTTCATCATAACTCCGGCTGCAAACATGGATACCGCCGTTGGCGCCGCGCTATGGCCATCAGGGCTCCAGTTGTGGAACGGAAACAGAGAACCGGAAATCGCAAAACCTATGAACAAAAGCGGGAACGCCCAAAATTGAAAAGTCTCCGAAAAAGTCACATTCGCAAGATCGCGAATATCCCAACTGTGAATTCCTCCCTCAAAATACATGGCAATAACTACAATCAACGCAAACGCGCTTCCCAGCGCAAGCGTAAGTGTTAGCTTTTTTCCGCAATAATCCTTTCGCCCTGTTCCCCAACCTGCTATCATAAGATACATCACCAGAGCCTCAATTTCGTAAAATATCATAAACAGGAACAGATCAAAACTCAGAAATACGCCAAACACTCCGGTGCCTAAAATTTGAATCATGGCTAAAAACTCTTTTGGCCGCTCAACATTCCAGCTCATCAAAATGCCGGTGAAAACTATTATGGAAGCCAAAACGCACATAAGAATAGAAAGAGCGTCTGCGCCTATCACAAACCTTATATCCAAAGCAGGCAGCCAAGCTACGTCCGTTACATATTGGATGTCGCTCATAGCCAGCCCATAAATCTTAACTGTGAAAAATACGCACAATGCCATATTGGCAAACGCAGAAATAGCGTGGAACATCTTTATAGTCTGGCTTTGCTGCCTGGGTATAATCAAACTGATGAAAACCGTTAGCACGGGCAAAAACCATATTAAATTAAGAGCTGCAGCCATAAGGGGAAACTAGAAAATATTCTCCCCCGAATCAAGCGTTAGCTCTTCTTCAGGCGCGCCCCAAGGCTCGCCGGCTTGCAAAGGATAAATTGAACCGGAGGTTAAACGCCCGTCTCCGTTCAAATCCTTGAAATACATAAGCTTGTAAGAGCCTTTGGGCAAGCCCCTGAATTCAAAGTTGCCGGAAGCATCGCACTGCGCCTTCCATTCCTTGCCCAGGCTCTTCATTGTCGTCTTAGGCAATTTGCGAATAACTATTTCCTGCAAAACCACTACCGTAGAGGCATTGCCATCCGGAATTTTGCCTTTTAGCGAGGCAAGCTTCAATCTGGATATGGTGCTGAACTGCGACAGGATTTTTTCCCTGTACAAAGTGTCTACAACAGAATCCTTTTCCACCAGCGCAAGCTTGATTTTCGCATCAGTTACCCATGCCGGATTAGCAGAAATTTCCAAGCTCACGGCATTTGCCTGTTTAACTTCCACATTAACACTGTCTTCATTCACATACAAGCGAAATGCCAAAGTGTCTGCGGAAACAGGATGGTTGTAAAATAATTTTATCGGCGTGCCCGGCAAAATATCGTCTGTTCCTCTTGATGGTTCAATTTTTGAAATAACCGTTGGAACAGCTTCGTTTTCCGGGATTTTTTTGAACCTGAATTTTGCGGAAGCGCGCGCTGTGTCTAATGTTCTTCCCAAAGAGTCTCTAGCGTAAAGGCAGTTTGCCGAGTAAAGGCTATCGTTTTTCAAATTATCAAATAACAACACCGGATTTTTGCTGTTTGGCTCTGCATAAAAGCCAGAAGGGGAAAGCGTGTCTTTTGACGTGGCAAAAAAACAGTTCAGGGAATCCAAAACAATGTGCCGAGAAAATGAGAATTCAATTTCGCTGTTGCCCCTTTGAGAAACAGCGTCAAGAGTTAAAGAAGAAGTGTCCAAATCTCCGAGCGAAAAGCGAAGCAGTTTCTTTTCTTCATTTAATTCAAACGGGAACTCTGCGACTCCGGCTATTTCGCTCTCTGCGTCAAGCCTTTGGTTTTTATTCCCGTCCAAAAAGGCCACAGCTAAATACAAGCCAGCCTGCATTCCCTGCAAACTTCCGTTTCCAAGGCTGTCTGTTTGAGCTATGTATTGAGGAATTTCCTTTGTAACTCTTGGAATTGTGTCTGCTTCCGCAACCAAAGCAGAATCCCTGAACTTTCCCAAGTAATTTTTATTCATGCGAATTTTGCCGATAGGATAAAACGCTACAACGGGAAAATTCTTTTTTCTTGTCAAAGAATCGTGAAGCTGCACGGAAAAATCAGTTTTTAAACTGTCCAAAAAATTTCCTGTGGAAAATAAAATTTGAAAAGGTTTTTCCAGCGGATTGTTTCGCAAGTCTTTTATAGTGTTAGTTACGGTGAGTGTGTATGTTGTGTTTGAATCCAGAGGCTCGGTTGAATAAATGCGAAGTTTGCTGCCATCGGCTTTCAATTGCAATCTGCCGGAAATTGGCGGGGAAATAGCAACTGCGCCGGTCAATGATTTTTTGTCTATCCATTCGTCAAACTGCAAAGTCAAATCCAAATTAGTGCTTTGGTTTATTGAATTTGGCGCAAGCGTTGTTCCGCTGATTCTGGGAGGCAGTTTGTCTTCCGGCCCGCCGGATGGAGGAACCACAGTAGCGCAGGAGGCTAGGATTGTGGTTAATATAAGAGTTAAATATTTAGTTGAGAGTTGAGAGTTGAGAGTTGAGAGTTTTTTTAAATATGCAAATTTTAACTCTTTTGATTTTAACAAAAAAGCATTCAATTTTGAATTATAATTCTCAACTCTCAACTCTCAACTCTCCACTTTATCTATTAATAGTACGAACTCGCCTTTTGGGGTTTTGTTTTTGTAGTGTTCTAAAAGTTCTGTTGGGGTGCCTATTAAGTGTTCTTCGAATTTTTTTGTCAACTCTCGCATCAAGGCTACTTTTGCTTCGCCATACACCTCTTTTATTTCGCCTAAAAATTTAATCAGATTGTGCGGGCTTGCGTAAAATATCAAGGTGCTGTTTGCGTCATTTTTGAGTTTTTGCAGCAAGTGCTTTCTTTGCGCGCTCTTTTTTGGGGAAAAGTTTTCAAACCTGAATCTGTCCGTTGCAAAGCCGCTTGCTACCAGCGCGGTTAGCAAGGCATTGGCTCCGGGTATGGCTCTAACGGGAATGTTTTCCGCTTTGCAGGCTCTTACCAAATTAAAAGCCGGGTCTGCTATGCCGGGTGTTCCTGCGTCGCACACAAGGGCTATGTCTCCTGTGTTTTTTAAATATTCCAAGTATTTTGGAGTTGCCTGTTCTTTGTTGAAATCGTGGTAGCTTTCCATTTTTGCCGTTATGCCAAAGTGGTCGAGCAATATTTTGCTATGCCGGGTGTCTTCCGCCAAAACAAGCGAAGCTTCTTTTAATATTCTAACTGCTCTGAAAGTTATGTCTTCCAGATTGCCTATTGGAGTGCTGACAATGTAAAGCGTGCCGGACATTAGGGGTAATGTAGAAATTAAATTTCATTCTACTTCCAAATAAAACCCGCCCTTGCCATCGCTCTCAAAGCTGGCAACTTCTCCTTTGTCGCACTTAATTCTAAAGACTGTGTAAAATTCCGGCGGCTTGCCGGATTCAAAAATTTTGTACAATTCCCGTTCCGAAATCAAATATGTGTTCTGCACGGCCTTGAACTTTTCAACATCCCAATCAAAAATCTCAGGAGTGGTGTAAACGAATGCTTGCAGCATAAGGGCAAACTCGCTTTTGAAAAATTCTCTGTAGTCCATCACAATCTCGGCTTTCTCTTGCCTGTCCAGAATATTGAAATTCTTTGGAAAAGGCATTTTATTTTTATCATCGCTTTTATATGCAATTCTAATGCTTTTTCCGTTTAAAATAAGCCTTAAACTGTCGCTGTCTTTGTGAAAAAACAGACATGGATAATCTTTTTTGCATGGCAATTTACCCTGCTCCAAATTAAACCCGGCAAATGCTTGGCCTTCTCTGAGAATAACCTTAGGCTCTGCGCTGTGTGCTATAGCGCAGAAAATAAGAATAAAGAATAATTTTTCCACATCACCCCAAGCTAAACCCAAACGATTTTGGCACAACAAGCTCCTTGTATGAAATCATCAAAAAGTCGTCCGTCATGCCGGAAAGATAGTCTGCGGCAATGCGGGCCGGGCCGGTTTCTTTGAAATATCCCGCACTCTGCTCGCTTTTCCACTTTTCGTATTGCAATTTGATGTTTCCGCTTAAATGTTCCGTTAAAAGAGAATTCAGCACCGAGTTGAACATGGCCTGGATTTTGTCGTCTTCAGACATTTTTTTGGGACTGTTGTAAATATTTGCGTAATTCCAGTTTCTAAGATTGTCCAAAGCTTTGAACACATCCCTTGAAAAAGCTATGTATTTTTTCCCGAAACTGTTGTTTATTATGTCTAAAACAAGGGAGTTTACTATAAACTTGTTTGAATTCCCGAGAACCTCTCTGATATCGGCCGGTATCTCCTCTCTTTTTATCAAGTTTACGGCAATCGCGTCTTCAATGTCCCTGCCTATGTAAGCTATAACATCGGAAACCCGCACTATGCAGCCCTCTAGCGTCATTGGGCGCAAATTTTTTGTTTGCTTTTCGTCAAAAAGACATTTTTGATATTCTTCAAAAAGCATTTCCTTTGTTTTTTCCGGGTAGCTTCGATATTCTTCAACAAGCCATTCACCGTTGTGGCAAAGAATGCCGTCCAAAGTTTGAACGCATAAATTTATGCGCTCTTTGCTTTCTTTTTTTTCAATCTCGTGCAACAATCTGAAGCTCTGCGCATTGTGGCTAAAGCAACCCTCTTTTTTTTCCTTTAAAAAGGCAGAAACAAACCTCTCCCCGGTATGTCCAAACGGAGTGTGCCCAACATCGTGGCCCAAGGCCATAGCCTCTATCAAATCTTCGTTGCATCTCAAAACTCGCCCGATTGTTCTCGCAATTTTGGCAACAAGCTGAACGTGCAGCACCCTGTGCGTAAGATTGTCATTCTCGCACAGATAAAAAACCTGTGTTTTGTCTATATACCTTGTATAGGCTTTTGAGTGTATTATGCGATCGGTATCGTGGAAAAACGGCGGGCGAATTTCATTTTCGCTATTTTCCGGAAAATATCTGAAAGCTTCCGAATTTTTAGTTGCGTTTTCGGAAAGCAAGGCATCTTCGGCAAATTTGCCTTTTATTTCAGAAAGTATTTCTGGTCTTATGGCTGTTACTGGCATAAGGGAAATGTAGAAAATTGCAAAATTTACAAAAAAAATACTCCCTTCTGCTCTAGTTTTTCCTTTTCACCCGTTGCTACAAAAGGCGCATCCTTGCTTTTGGTTAAAGCCCGGTAGAACATATCCGTGCTTGGAGTAGAAGGCGTGGGGGTAAAATCCTGCACTTGCTCAGGGCGAATATTCAAATCCTTGAGCTTCCTTGCGAGCGCTTTCATATCGTCCATTGTGCAACCCGGATGGCTGGACATTAAATACGGCATAATCTGTGTTTTCAAATTGTGCTTCCCGCATATTTTTTGGAAAATCAGCAAAAACTTTTTAAAAAACTCAAAACTGGGTTTCCCCATAAGCTTGAGAACGTGCTCTTCGGTATGCTCCGGAGCGAGTTTCAAACGGCCGCTGGTATGGTGCAAAATCAAATTCTCAATGTAAATATCATTTTCCTTGCAAGGCTTATGCAAAAGCATATCATAGCGCACTCCGCTGCCTATGAAAACTTTTTTAATACGTGAAACTTTTGCGTAAAGCTCATTCATAACCTTATGGTTCGTATTTAAATTATCGCAAATTTCAGGGAAAAGACAACTCCGCCGCTTGCACTTAGAACACAAGCTTTTATCCACCCCACCCATTTTATACATATTCGCGCTCGGCCCGCCCAAATCGCTTATCACATTTCCGCTTATCTTCTTCGCTTCTTCCAAAATGCTTTTCTCGCTCCTGCTTGCGATAAACTTTCCCTGATGCTCATGAATAGCGCAAAACGAACACCCCCCAAAGCAACCCCTGTGCGTAGTGATGCTATTCTTAATCATCTCAAAAGCCGGAATATCACCACGCTTCAAATATCTGGGATGCGGTTTTCTCTCATAAGGCAAATCAAAACTTCTGTCAATCTCAGCCTCAGTCATAGCATCAAACGGCGGATTGATAACCGGATTCATGTCCCGAAGAAACGCAACCTGCGGTGTATCGAAAATATTCTCTCCACGTTGCATTTTCCTCGCTATTTCTATTATTGGTTTTTCTCCCATTCCGTAAACCAGCAAGTCTGCGTTGCTGTCGCATAGAATGCTGGGCATCAGGCGGCCTTCCATAAAGTCGTAATGCGTGGTTTTGCGAAGGGAAGCTTCTATGCCGCCAAGGATTACCGGGGTGTTTGGGAAAAGCTGTTTCAGAATTTTTGAATAAACTGTTGTCGCGCGGTCGGGGCGAAATCCTGCTTGGCCGCCTGGTGTGTAGGCATCGTCGCTGCGCAGCCTTTTGTTTGCGGTGTAGTGGCTAACAACAGAGTCAAGGCATCCTGAGGTTACGCCAAAAAATAATTTTGGCTGGCCAAGTTTTTTGAAATCCCGCAAATCGTCTCTCCAATTAGGTTGCGGCAAAATGGCAACTCGCAAACCTTCGCTTTCCAGAATTCGTGCTATAACCGCGTGCCCAAAAGCGGGGTGATCAACATAGGCGTCGCCGCTGACAATAATAACATCTGCGCAGTCCCAGCCAAGGCTGTCCATTTCTTTGCGAGATATTGGGAGAAACATTAGTTGGCGCTTGCCTGAACGCACCGTACCGAATATATGGATGTGGTCTCGCCGCTGTCGCTGAAGTCGCTTTCTTGCATATCGTCGCTTTCCGATTGCACAAACCAGGAAAGTCCGAATTTCGTGGCCGTCCACCAGTTGGCATAAGAGCCAGTGCCCATGCTTTGCGCTAGGTCGCCCATTTCATCTATGCTGCCGTAGCCGCCAGCGAGCGCTTCAAAGCCAAAATCATCCGTGCCATTGCCGCTGGTTCCATTTTTTTTATTGGCCCAGCCTGTTTTTGCTTTCAGTTTTTTTCCTGCTATGCTGCCACCGGCTTCATTGATTAAATTTTCCCAATCCTCATTGGCAGGCAGCTTCCACCCTTCCGGGCAAGCTTCCACAGCATCATGCCAAGTGTACAAACTGCCGTATTTATCGCAGTTAGCGCTGTCGTCATTTAAACAGTGACTGCTGCCGGTTCCAAAATTAAGATTTTGGGCCATCCAAACAAGGTTGCCAATCTTAACCGTGCGATACTTTTGTTCGTCGCGAGGGTCAACGAAAGAGCTATCCTGTTTTTTGCCGCAAGCTGCCAGCAAAGCCATTGCTATTGCGAATACGATAATTTTCTTCATATATGAAATATAGAAAACAAAATGATTTAATGCAAAAACTACCTGCTCTCGCCGTAAAAATTCTCCCATTGCTCATACTTGCCGTTTCGGGTTATTTCCACAAAAATAAAAGCGGTGTCTTTGGGGGGCAAAAAACCTATGGGCTGGTCGGTTGAAACCAAGCCGCCAATGGAAGCATTGTCGCTTATGCTGCTTAAGCCTCTGGTTTTTGAATATATGTTCTCGCCGTGGTAAATGGTTACGGAAAACCCATCTTCCAGCTCTATATTTAAAATTCTTCCGGGCAAAATCGCATTGACAGGAGCCTCGCCTATCGCACTGAATTTGTTTCTGAAAATTCGCTCTGCGTTGCGGTCTTCCTTGGCGAACTTTTGCGGTATAGCCGAGCCTTTTAGCGGCATAACAGGGCAAAGACCGGGAAATTTGCAGCCGGTGCTTTCATCTCGCCAAACGGAGCTTCCGTTCTTGGATATGTTTATGTTTTTTCCCGAAATGCCTATGGAATCCGTTATTTTGCCAGGAAATGAAAAAATGTACCTGACCCTTAAAGGAAACTCTTCCGGAAACCTCTCGCCTATAAACCTTGCCATTGGAAGATAAACGGTATCTTTTCCCTGAATATCCAAAACGGATTCAAAGTTTTGAAAACACTCAACCATATCGTTTTTTTTTGAATGTATTTTAATCTCGTTGCATTCCGGATGCCGCTCGGTGTAACTCTGCGCATCCTGCTCAGGCTTTGATTTTTTCATAAAAACCATCACTGCCGCCAGAGCCAATACCGTTAAAAGCAATGTAAGGAGCAAAGTCCTCAAGCTAAGCATAATCTTTACAGAATCTTCAATTTTCCATAAATCGTGTTTTGCCGGAACTGCTCAATGAGTTCTTTGCTCGCTCCTGCGATTGACACAGAATGGTTATCCGCGAACTTGTCCAAAAAAGTTATGGACGCAGAATCTATGGATTGCAAATTGGAAAAATTAAAAACTGCGTTTAAATGATCGGAAATGCTCTCTTCCAATTTATTCAACTGCTCTCCTGAGAACATATTTCCTTTGCAGGCAATGTTAACAATGTCCTTATCGTCTTTTGTTATTTGCCATTCAAAATTCATTTGCGGTTGCGCTTTTTCGTCAGATAATTTTAAGCTGCTTTTAAAATCCATCAGGGTTTCATATGTTGAAAAGATGCTGTCCAGTTGTGTTATTTGCAACAAATTCATTATTTCCGGGGAAATGTCTGAAATCACAAAGCGAAGATTGTTCTTGTGCATCAATTGATGTATTCGGACAAGCGTCGCAAGGTGCGAGCTATATAGTACTCCAATAGACGCAAGCGATAAAAGCAAATCTTGCTTTTTCAGACGCAGCGCATCTTCTATTTTTTGAAAAATGTCGAAAAAGTCCTCTGCTTCCAAATTAAAATTGATAATTTGGAAATAGCCTTCTTTATCTTTTATCGTGCATTCGGTCATAGTCTTTCTCCCAATAACATAAATATAGCAATTTTCACATGCTTTCCATTTTAATGCCGCCGCTTTTCCAGCCTATTTTCAAATGCGATAATTCCTGCTTGAAATCCTTGGTAAAGCTATACATTGAAACTTTAATCGGCGGAAAAAGGAGCTTTGCGGAGATTAAAGCGTCTTTATCCGGCATTATGTCTATTAACCGGATAAGTTTTTTTCGCTTTATCTGCAATTGCTCTTTGCTGCTTTCGCAAGTTGTGAGCTGAGATTTCAGAATCTGTTTTTGATTTATGGCTTCAGGGCTTGCATCGGAGGGTTTTATCACATTGAGCTTGCTTTGCAGAGCTTCTATTGCTTTGTTCAGTTTTTGCAAAAGGTCGTTTATGCCTTGAAGCTCGTCTTTAAGCTGCTGGCGGTCGCTTTCTATAAGGGTGAATTCGTTTAAGGATTCTGTTTTCCCTCCTATGCTTCCGCACTTTGAATACCCGCTGAAAAATATGGAGCTGCTTATAATTTGCCCTTCCGGCGGCATTTCCAAATTTTGAGTTTCAATTTTGCAGTTGCGAATTTGTTTTCTAACCGTGATTGTTTGGCCGGCTCTGAGCGTTGAATCTTGCGCATTCTCTGCGTTTATGTTTTTTTTCGCTACAACCATGGTTTTGTTTTGCCCAAAAAGGGAGCCTTTTATAAATACATTGCCGTTTTTCGATTCTATGTTGGCAGCTTCTGCGTAGCCTTCAATGGAAATATTGCCTTCTGCCTTAACGGAAAATCCTCCGGTTACGTTTCCTCGTATAATAACGTCGCCAAAGTAATCGATGTTTCCCGTTTTAAAATCAACGTCGCTTTTTATCACGTAAACTCCGCCAACGCAAATTTCGCGCCCGTCTCTGTAAAGAAAGCCGTTGATGGCGGCTACCAGTTTGGTTTCCCCGTCTACGGCTTTGGTATTTGTTCCAACCGGCAGGGCATAGTCTTCGCCGGGAGTTGGCGATAGAGGGTGTCCGAATACGCTTGTCCCCGGCAAACCCGGTGTTGAAGGTATGCGAACGCATATAATGTCCCCTTGCTTTATCTGCCTTATGTTATCCCACTTTTTATAGTTCACCGTTCCGTCTTCATTTAAAAAGGGCTTGGCATCTGTGTCTATCTGGATGACTTCGCTCACAATAGCGTCTTTGCCGGCTACGGGCGGCGTTGCCGTTGCTATTATAAACTCCTGCCCGTAAATTTCGTTTGATAAAATCTCTTCTATTGTGTCATAATCTATCCCGTAAACAACGGCTTTTTCCGCTAAAACAAAGATAATATCGTCTTTTGTGATACGGTAATCCGTGTGCAATATGCCGGCGTCCATTGAAAAACGTGCTTGTATCGGGGTAACCTGCAGGTGCAGGTATCTGCGCTTGCCCTCTTCAAAAAGCTCAAACGGAGGGCCAATCAGTTCCATTTGCCCTGTTGCGTTTTTAATGGCCTTTTCGATATTTGAGATGTCAAAATTGTTGACTTTATTTTTGACCAGAGTCTTTTTTATCTCGTTTATGTCCCAATTTGGGGGTACAAGCTCAGGTGTAACGGTTAAATAAGTGCCTTCCGGCGTTATTTTCCACGAAAGCCATCTCATAGCCTCTTGTATATTCATATTTCCCAAAATGTCCATAAAAAGAAATATAGAAAACAACCAACCAGCTAAAGCTGGTGGCTTTAACCGGTGGGGACTGAAAGTCCCGCCAAAGGACACGACCGCATAGTCGTGTCAGCTCTCCACCAGGAAACCCTCCACAT